>UOFO01000143.1_pt1 | contig 55537 bp, 47 predicted proteins | sample 1988801 | NCBI WGS metagenome assembly UOFO01 (sample SAMEA4712195, study PRJEB27164) | hydrothermal vent metagenome | biome: marine basaltic hydrothermal vent biome; feature: marine hydrothermal vent; material: mineral | place: Pacific Ocean | collected 2011-06-14/2011-07-23 | depth 1719 m
TCCCCTTCATCGTAGTGAACCAAGGCTTGTTTTAACCAATGTTGGAACACCGGTTTTAGCCTGTCACTCTGTTCCGCATTTAAAAGTTGCTCGGGTGTTAAGCGCACAGCAGACAATTCATCAAGAGGTAAATAACATCGTCCTTCATGCAAGTCTTCAGGTAAATCTCGCAGAATGTTAGTGAGTTGCAATGCCTTACCGTAACGAACCCCTTTTTCACTCATTACAGTAACATTCCAATGGGCTAATGCTGGGTCATGCCTGCTTATTATTTCTGTCCAGAATGCGCCAACACAACCCGCGACTCGATAAGTATAGTCGTCTAGTTCTACGCTATTTGCCAAAGCGATGGGCTGAGTTACGTTTGATTGATGAAAACGTTTGATGTCCAGTTCCATGCCGCTCACTAACACTCGGATGACTTTAATGATGGAGGCTGAATCTTGACTGACCAAAGAATGAAATTCGGTGAACACAGCGGAAAGAGTTTCTAACAAATTACGCTCGGCAAGATTATCAATGCTACTAACTAATGGCTGCATAGCAAGATCAATGTCGCTCTCAGAATTTTCTAAGCCTCGACGTAAAGCAGCCAAGCCCGCCAAACGTTCCTCGGCAGATACCTCAGCCGAATCCGCAATGGTATCGGCGGCTCTGGCCAGTAAATAAGCAATCGCTATCGGTTGCCTCGCACCGGCAGGCAGTATCCTTAGTGTTAAATAAAAACTACGGGATACCGATTTGAGTTGTGCCAGGAACTCTCGTTCTTTTTTCATTTTATATATTTTATCTGAGTACGCAGGAGACTAGGGAGGAAACCAAAACCATTCACGATGAACAGCTTATACAGATGTCTTTCGCCCAGGCGGGTGGAGTTTTTGCGTAATGTTCTTGTGATGGTTGCTCATCAAAAGGCCGACGTAGTAAAGTTAACAGTCGTTCTACCTCGCTAAAATCATTTTCATATTCCGCGAGTCTTATCGCTGATTCGGCCAGATGATTACGTAATATATATTTTGCATTCACTTTGTTCATGCGTATTTTTCGCTGTGCGTCGTTACTCTTTTCGCGATGCAGGCGTACACGATATTGAGCTAACCAATCTAACAGTCCTTGTGAGTCTGGGAAATGTTCTGCCAGGTTATTATCGGACTGTTCTTGTTGGGTGTTTTCAATTCGCATATCACCCAGTTGGCGAAAAAACAAAGTAAAGTCCGCCTGCCCTTCCATTAATGTCAGCAAAGATTCCATTAATGAGGCATCTTCTTTTTCTTGTTCTTTCAAACCTAATTTGTCTCGCGAAATATTGAGATATTCTGCTTGATATACAGATTGGTACTGAGAGAGTTCCGTTCTGGCAAATTCTGCGGCCGCTTCAGGGGCCTCCGTAAATAAAGGCAACATGGCTTGGGCTAAGCAACTGATATTAAACAAACTGACCTGTGGCTGCTGTGAAAAAGCATAACGCCCGGCAGTATCAGTATGATTACAAATGTAATTCGCCTCATAGGTATCAAGGAAAGCAAAAGGGCCGTAGTCCAGGGTTAAGCCAAGTACAGACATATTGTCCGTATTCATCACTCCGTGCGCAAAACCAACACCTTGCCATTGCGCAATCAATTTGGCCGTTTTCTTTAATATTTTTGAAAATAGATTCTGGTAAGCGTCAGCCTGGTCTTTTAAGTCGGGATAATATTCATGAATAACATAATCGGCGAGCCGTTTTAAATATTCAAATTTTTGTTCATAAAAAAAATACTCAAAACTACCAAAGCGTACATGGCTCTGAGCAACACGCAACATCATTGCACCCGGCTCTAATGTTTCACGATAAACCCCTTGTTTAGTTGAAATCAAAGCCAGGGCACGAGTCGTAGGTATACCCAAACCGTGCATCGCTTCACTACAAAGATACTCTCTGATACAGGAACGTAACACCGCCCTTCCGTCGCCACGCCGTGAATAACGGGTGACACCACTGCCCTTGATTTGGAAATCCCACAATTGTTGTTGTTCATTTCTTACCTGCCCCAGTAACACCGCACGGCCATCACCAAGACGAGGAACATAAACGCCGAATTGATGGCCTGCATAACACATAGCCAAGGGGTCACTGCCCGGCCAGGTTTCTGCACCCGTCACATAGTTAAGGCTTTGCTGGGTATCAAACTCGGCCTGAGTTAAACCTAATAATTGCAAGACATCCGAATTCAAGCTGGCAAATGCCATTCCCGCCATTGGCTCTGGTGATACCCGGTGAAAAAACTCTGCGGGTAAACGAGCATATTGATTATCAAATTTTATTTGGGAAAACATAGTAGTTCAGACCATTTTTTTTAGGTTTAATCGTCCCGAAAGTATTTGCGCTGATTAAATGACTGCGACAGCGCAACTTATGGGACGATTAATATATAGGATATGCGATAGAAATTCATCGTAATTATGCGTCTTTTCTCCGTGCCCTCTGCGTACTCTGTGGTTTATTTATTCTTTTTTGAGTGCGTAGTTTGAACCACAGAGAGCACAGAGAAAAGCGGGACGAATTTAACAGCGAGGCTTAAATCATTAGAATAGCCAGAGTCACCCTACTCTGCTGGAAAACTATCCTGGCTGAAACCAAAATTATGCAGATCTGTAATTCTCAGCGGATAAATAATGCCGTCCAGATGATCAACTTCATGCTGAACCACACGAGCATGAAAACCTTCGACGATCCGTGATATCTCATTACCTGCTTCGTCATAACCCGTATATTTGATTGTTCTATAGCGCGGCACTCGTCCCTTCATACCAGGTACGCTCAAACAACCTTCCCAGTCTTCTTCGGTCACATCGCCAATGGCTGAGATGACCGGGTTAATCAATACAGTTCTGGGAATAGGCTCGACATCGGGATAGCGTTCACATTTATCCACACCAAAAACCACCACACGCTTTAAAACTCCAATTTGTGGTGCGGCCAAACCCACGCCATCATAGTCCAACATGGTGTCGATCAGGTCTTGAACCAGCAGCTGTAACGTATTACCAAAAGGTTTTGTCACTTCCTCCGCGCAAGCCCATAAACCTTTATGGCCCATTTTCAACACCTCTTTCACCGCCATGTTATGTCTCCAGTCATTAAACCTAGAAAAACCAGTTGAACCGTGATTTATAGCACAAGCTCTTGCACTCTCAACTGATTTTTTAAGGCTAAACATTCATGTTATATTACACTTTGAATCAAACTACAGGATCCAACTTATGTTGCTTCGCTTTTCACTACTTGCCTTGCTGCTGCTCTTCTCTTCTTCGGTAACAGGAGAAGAAAAAAAAGAGGACGCACCGCGGTGGTTCCAGTTTGAAATCATCATTTTTGAATATGCGGATGACAAAGGTTTTGATTCAGAGTTATGGCCGGAAGACCCGACGCTGGCAAATTACGATGCCGCTCAAGAATTACTCCCTGCTTCTGTTTTACCGCTTTTTACTAAACCTCAACCGCTTAGCGAATTAGACATTCCGCTGGATCTTCCAGCGCATGATGACACCATAGAAACTTCAGAACTTCGGCCTGAAACCGAATTAGTTGTTCCTTCTCTCGATGTGAATGCGCAAAACAATCTTGCTAACGCATTACCAAGCAAGAACAATCGGGCTATAGAAATCACGCCTGAAAGACCTTTTATGCTCCTTGCAGAAACAGACCGTTCGCTGAATAATCTTGCGGCCGAGTTCAATCGTAAATCAGAATATAAGCTGTTATATCACCAGGCATGGCGACAACCCGTCGCAAAACCAGGTAAAGCAACAGCAATACGCACATCCAGTTTAACAGGCAATCTGGATCATTTGTTGGGTGTCTACGACTTACACCAGGAAAAAAACCTCAGTTTAAGTGAAGATCACCCCATTATCCTGCGCCCACCAGAACTGGAGATTGATGGCATGATCACGCCTTCGCTTAATCGCTATCTCCATCTCAAATTACAACTGGTCTATCGCAAGCGACTACTCATTGAAATGACAGAACAAGAGACGATGAACAGTTTGCAAGATGATTTTTTGATTTCATCACTTAGCGAAGATGAAACATTGATAGATATAGAAAGTGTCGAGACGCATCGCTATCAAAATTTCAGCATGGAAACCAAACGACGTATGCGCAGTAAACAATTACATTATTTCGATCACCCACTCTTTGGTGTATTGGCATTGATTACACCTTATGAACTTGCTGTTAACAGTGAAGTTGATGATGCTGACGAAGGAACTCTGATGCTTCCAGAATAAAACCCCTACAACATCGACACCAGCTTTTCTAACATGGCTTTAATTTTGCCCATGCCTTTATCTATGGTTTGTTCAATCTCAACCATCGAAATTTCACCCTCACCGCGACCCGCCCCCATGTTGGCAACAACAGCACACGTTGCATATTCCAGCTCCAACTCTCGGGCTAAACACGCTTCAGGCATACCTGTCATACCGACAATGGTGCAACCGTCTTTTTCCATGCGGTTTATTTCAGCGGCCGTTTCTAAACGCGGCCCCTGTGTTGCTCCGTAAATCCCTGTAGACGCAACATCCAGACCGGCTTCACGACAAGCTTCAATGATTTGTTTGCGTAGACCATCATTATAGGGATAGGTAAAATCTATATGCGTAACATGGGGTAAATCATCTTCGAAAAAAGTACTCACACGCGACCACGTATAGTCAATTAACTGGTCGGGGACAACCAAATATCCCGGGCCATGGCGCGCATCAATACCACCCACGGCGGCAATCGCAACGACTTTTTTCACTCCGATACTATGCAAAGCCCAGATGTTAGCTCGATAGTTAATTTTATGGGGTGGAATGGTGTGCCCCGTACCATGGCGGGGCAAAAATATAACCTCTTTTTGACCTATTTTTCCATAGACAACCGGCCCCGACGGTTCTCCATAAGGAGTGTGTACCATTTCCCTTTTAATAATTTCTAAATTCGGCAACGATGTTAAACCCGTTCCGCCAATGATCGCAATATCAAGCATTTTTTATCACCGTAGTTACTTTTTAGGAATGTACATGAAATGAGCGTTAGGGTTCGCATTCCTTAATCGCATGAACACCAGGAAGATTACGGTGGTATTCTTTATAATCCATCCCGCAACCAAAAACATAACGATCTTCAACTTCAAGCCCGACAAAATCAGCCTGAATCGCTTTCTTCTTTTCAAGTTTTTTTTCTAACAAAACCGCACTATAAACATGTTGTGCGCCATTGATATAACAATCTTTAATGATCGCGTCCAGGGTATGGCCTTCATCGAGAATGTCATCGACTAATAATACCACTCGGTTTTTCAACGTATGTTGCGTACGGGCAATCCAGATAAGCTCACCGCCTGTAGTATTTCCCCGATAACGACTCGCATGAAGATAGTCCAATTGCAAAGGAAAATTAAGTCGTGTAATTAAACCGCCTAAGGGCACCAGGCCCCCGTTTAATATACAAACCACTAACGGGTTTTTATCCGCTATAACTGCACTTATAGCCACAGACATGCGTTCATAGGCCGCGTCGATCTCGTCTTTGCTATAGATCAAATCCGACTCATCTAATATTTGTTGAGCTTGCTTGGGTGTGATTTTTTGCGTCATTCCTTAAGACTTCCCTTACTTTGATTATACACAGTCATTTTCATTGGGTCGCGGGTAATCTGGGCATGGTTTGTATTGGGAAATTGCCCGTTAAGGTATTTAAAAATGCGGTGATCTCTTCAACGGTTTTTTCAGGTAAGCGTTTTTTATATTGAGCCATCGCCATGACTCTGACTGCTTCATCCAAGGTTCCCACGGCTCCGTTATGAAAATAGGGGGCGGTTAAAGCAATGTTTCTCAAACTGGCCACACGCCACATATGACGATCGTATTGCTCTCCGGTCACTTTAATACGACCCACATCATCCGTTAACTGATAGCGAGCATCGTATTCGGAACCCAGGTGATTAGGAAAAAGTTCATAAAACCCTTCTCCCATTTGAAAAGCCAGGCCTGGAATTGGCCCGGCCATATTGACCCAAAAATGACAAGAGGCACAACCAACTTCAATAAACTGTTCCATCCCCTTTTTGGCAGCCGTTGAGATCGCATTTTGATTGCCACGTAAATATTGATCGAACGCACTGTCATTCGTCACCAAACTACGTAAATAAGCAGCTAAAGATTTACTGATGTTATCGTAATTTACCGGGTCTTCATCCCCATAAAGCGCGACAAACTGTTTAACATACCCTGGAATCTGTTGAACGCCATCAACCACTCGGCTTTCTTTCTCCATTGCCATCGCTTCATCAGCAAGCAAATGTTCTTTAATCGCCGCTTCCAGACTCGTTGCACGGCCATCCAGAAAATAGATCGTCGTAAAACCAACATTCCACAATGTCGGAGCATTACGTTGCCCAGCCTGTCCACCTGCACCGGTTGGTTTCGCTTGTGGTGAACTACCACCCGCCATCACATTGTGGCAACTATTACAATTCATCGACTTATTTTTCGAAAGACGAGCATCAAAAAACAGTTGCTTGCCTAATTTTATTTTCATCGGTGACATCAGGTTGTCACTGGGAACAGGAGGGTGTGCGGGCAGGGGCTGGAAGGGTTTAAAATCTGCAATCGCTACGGACTGCATGACTATCCACAGCATACTCGCTGTGATTACTTTAAAAAAATGCATTCCTACTCCTGATTAATAGATGTTATCGACAACACGATCCAAATCTAATTTCTTGATGCGGATATTACAACAACAAAGAACGCGAAGAAACCTCTTAATCTTGTTTACATAAAGTATATATCTGATTGATTATTAATGATCAGCAGGATTTTGTATAATCTATTTTTTACATTCACTAATTTCTTCAACCACTTGTTTCCATAAGGTTAGCTTCTCCAATTCCGATCTTGTTTGTCCCTGCAAACCATGCATACCAGCCAAGCGCCGCGCCGACTCGGGAGGAATTTCGTATTTCAAATTATCAATCACTTCGAACATAGCCAACGGGTCATTGCAGACTAAAATCATGTCACAACCCGCACTCAATGCCGCTGCTGCCCGCTCCGGATATCCTCCAACCGCAGTGGCACCTTGCATTTCCAGGTCATCGCTGAATATCACACCCTGAAAATTCAGGCGCTGTCTTAGCTCCTGCTGCAACCAAAATGGAGAAAAACCGGCCGGTTGATTATCTACTTTAGGGTAAATAACATGAGCCGGCATAATTCCAGCTAATCCCCACTTTATGAGTCGCTCGAACGGTAAGATATCGTATTGTGCAATATCAACGTAGCTGCGTTCGTCCACAACAATAGTTTGGTGAGAATCTGCTTCAATCGCACCATGCCCAGGAAAGTGCTTCCCTGTTGCCGCCATCCCCGCCTTCTTCATACCTTCAATAAAACTCTGCGCCAAAGAAGAAACCGCATCAGCATCACTATGAAATGCCCTGTCCCCGATTACTTGACTCACCCCATAATCCAGATCCAATACAGGAGCAAAACTGAAATCTATACCGGTAGTGCGTAGTTCTGCAGCCATCAACCAACCCAAATCTCGGGAAAACTGTTTTGCCTGAGACGGGTTCGTATCAAAAATATCGCCTAAACAACGCATCGGCGGCAGTTCGGTAAAGTCTTCACGGAATCGCTGCACACGCCCACCCTCATGATCAACCGCAACCAGCAGAGGTGGCGTTTTAATCGTATGAATCTGGCGCACCAACTGCGTCAATTGTCCCCTGCTTTCATAATTGCGAGTGAATAAAATCACACCACCCACCAAAGAGTGTGCTAAGAATTCTTTTTCTTCTGGTAATAACTCCATACCAGAAATACCCACCATGACGGGACCTAATCTCATATGTGTTTCCTGTATTTCTTGTAACTACTCAGCTATATAGATCATTATAGTACTTAATGGGAAACCTTATTGATCATTATCAGTACAATATCTTCTTTAAAATCAGGATGCTGAAACGAAGCCCCCTCTGAACCAATCATAGCATCGAATTTCTCAACATCGCCGCTTTTAGTGTTATACCAAGCCCCAGTATAGTGACCTTCGGGTATTTTTATGCGTACATTGGCCGCGCGAACATCCGCATCATAACCCGCATCAAAATAGGTTATATAAACCTGACCTTCTATACCTCTTGTTATTGTTTTGGCTGATCCAGAAATTACAGCTTCCGTGATCGGTTTCATTTTATTCAAGGTCAGAGTGTGCTGCTCAACAACTGAAGCTAAATGCATATGATCACTCATTACATGATGCAACGCTTCACTGTAAGGTTCATCAATTTGTAACCACGTTGCTTCACTGGCTCCTGCTCCACCTAAAACAAAAACAGACCAGAATGTTCTGCGATAAGCAAATCTTAATTCTGAGTCATTCATAGCATCGTTATGCCATAAACCTCGGTGACCTGGCTTACCAAATAACTTTTTATATGCTCCCTTAATCCGCCAATGAAGGTTTTTGTACAAATCATTTAAAAGAGAAGGCGGAGGATCAAAACGCACCAATTCATTCATTACAACGGGTTTAGTCCACGTCAAATGATCAAGAACATTTGTTTGATGTAAAAAAGCAATATCAACATCGGCGTCACGCCAGATTTCTTCAGAAAGACCAATAGGCAAGCTATAAGGATCGGCTTCCTTGATCCACGGAATATATTTTTTATTACTCAACTCAACAAAACAGGGCCCACAATTAGGTTTATGCTCCATTTCATTACCTAACTCCCAATAAACATTGGGAAACGCAGCAAAACGACTGACAAGGGTACGAATATAGTTTCTTTTTTTATGATCGTCTTCATCTTTCCATACATTAAACGGCTGCCCACTTCCGTCCATATTGTTTTTAAACCAATACTTTTTATCCCTGGACCACGTATCAAACATATTTATTTGTACATATATTCCTCGGTCAAGCGCCTCCTTGATTAACCATTCCCCACGTTTAATCCACTCCAGATCCCATGACAAGCCATCCTTTTCTAGTGGATACAAGCCTGTTTTTATTAATACGCCGTTATGTTTATATTTGACCAGGAGATCAAGATAGTCCGTTATTTGCTTATCAGACTTCCAGGCGAATCGAACATTGCTATTAGGCTCAACACTATCGTTCACTTCTCCTTCTTTTTTAGGGGGGCCGTAATCTTTTGCCGAGAACCATTTCCCTCCAACCCAGTAGTGAGGTGTACCATCATCATAAATTAAATATTGAGGATGTTCGGGGTCTACTTTTATATGCCCATGATTGGTCTTTTGCGCAGGAGTAGAGGAAACCATAAAATGACCAACGGTATCTTCTTTTCCATCCAGAGAAAATACTTTATATTTCCATTCTCCTGCCATTGACGGCATAAAACGAAGTCGCCAAATATTTTTTTTATTAACAACGCCATCATAAAAACCACTGACTTGATAAATATCACCATGGGGTGATTCAAATTCACCCACAAGTTCTACTTCTTGATAATCGAATGAATTTTTATATTCATTTTCTGAGGAAGCACTAATTTCGAATACGTCATACAACGCGATTGAGCTATTTGCATAAATGCCATGACTGAACAACATACAAACCAACAACAAGATAACTTTATATAAAGTCCTATGATATAAATTTTCATTTTCAAACATGACAATCCTTTCACTTTTTTAATAGAAATAAAAATAGTCCTGGCAATAAACTAATTATTTGCAATAAATGAAATAACAGACCCGCAGCCGTACATACTTCAAGGGAAGCACCGTATGGATTAAAAAACAGATAAAGAACGCCCTCTCGTACACCAAGCCCGCCAATTGAAATAGGCATCAACATAATAATAAAAAGCAGTGGAATAAATACCATAAAAAGCAACCATTCCACATGCACACCTAACGCAGCAAAAACAATAAAAAAAATGGCTATCCTTATCAACTGTACAGCCATAGAAAGCGCAAGCAGTTTAAGAACAATATTTCTGGGCAACGGTGCATTTCTTAGTGATTGAACGAATTTTATAAATGCGGAAAAAACAAATTTTAAGGGGCCTGCGCTAACCAGCGTGTCATATTTTATAGCCGCTAATTTTCTTCGCAATGAGTAAGTCACTAAAAATAAAATTAATAGACCGCTCGTTACAAAGATGTAGAGAGTGGAAACTTCATTGAATAAAAACCCTGCAATTGAAGCAAATAAGGCAATTAACATCATCGATAATAACCCAACAACTCGATCTACAAAAACAGAAGCTGCAACCTTAGCAACAACCCCTTCTTCCTTTGAGAGTTGATAACTACGTATAACATCAATTCCGCCGCCGGGTAGTAGATGGCCAAGAGAATTACTGATAAACACGATAGAGAGTAAATTTAAAAATTTTGGGAAGATGTTGAATAGTTTGAGAACAAGTTGCCAGCGAAAAGCCATTATGAAGCGAATACTTAGAACAAAACAAAGCGCAGCAGTTAAAAAAAGAAAATTTACATTAACGAAGGCATCGCCAAGAACATCCAGTTCTACACTCTCGAATAAAAAATACAAAATCCCCAAACTAATGGAGATTTTAAATAGAAAGGTCACAAGAATCCATTTTTTTTATACCAGGCCACCGTCCGTTTCATCCCTTCTTCAAGATTAATTAAAGGATTATATTTTAAAGTTTTACGTGCCTTGTCTATAGAAAATGCTCGGTTATTTTTAAAGAAACGTACCCGCCGCCGATGCAGTGGTGGCTCAATGCGTAAGGGTACACAAATGGATTCACAAACTACGGCGGCACCATAAAAAAACCAATAAGGAAAATGTAACCAAGGTGGGGGTACGCCCACCGCTTTGGCTGCCGTGTTGATATATTCTTTCAGGGGTACATATTCTGGGCCACCAATAAAAAAAACCTGACCAGAAATTCCAGGCGTGTCCATTACCTTGATAAATCCATTCACTGCATCATCGATATAAACGGCATGAAAGTTTTCTGTACAGGGGCCTACCGTGAAAAAAGTACGTTTAGCCAGCATTTTGAACATCTTTAACATTCGCATATCGCCGGGGCCATACAGCGACGTGGGACGAATCACTACAATTTCCATCCCCTCTTTTTTTGTTTTATTCAGGCAAAACTGTTCTGCTTCCGTTTTTGTTTCCTGATAAAGGTCACCTGGATTGTATGGGGAATCTTCAGTAGCGGGTGTTTCTTTCACATTGCCATGAACACCAATCGTTGAGCAGTGAACAAACCGCTTAACCCCCGCTGCTCTGGCCGCATGAAGTGCTGTTTTTGTTCCTTCGACATTAATCTGGTGATAACTTTCAGGGGGACCAGAAGCAATTCGAAAATTCGAAACTAAATGAACCGCACACTCAACGCCTTGCATTAATTCGTTCAGTGCTTCTTTGTCGGCTATATCACCCACAATTATTTTTTCAACTTGACCTTCGTACTCTCGAGCTTTATTGATGTCTCTAACCAGTATGCGAACATGATAACCATCTGCAATAAATCGCTTACAGAGATGACTGCCAAGAAATCCGGTTGCGCCGGTAACTGCAATTCTTTTTTTTGTCATTTTTTTAAAATCTATTTTTATTGTTAGTCTGGCAAAAAAGAAGGAGAAAAGCTGTCTAATAATAATTTGATATTTTTTTCTTTCGAACTCTCACTCCAGTCCAGGTACTGACCAAGAAAGTCAGCACAAAATTCAATTGTTTCTTTTTCTGGTCTTTCACAGGGGCCAGTATTAACACGTCGCAACAGCAAGTCGGACAAAGTAACCACCAGTTCATGATCAATAGAGAATTGCAGTTCCGCACGTAATAAAAATGAACTGCCCGGCACCAACTGCCCAAAACTGGGAGACCTTGTAATATAATCCATAATCAACTCAATATTCGTACCATAGTTATCAATTAATCGATCAATAGTATTGACCTCTAGTCTTCCTTGGTAGGTCTTTCTTTTCGCTTTGTAATACGCCTCTATTTGACCAAGGTCACCTCCATAAAGGGGTCGTATGTCGCTGTTCGATTTCCGTATCGCCGTCCCTGAATCACGACAAATGAAATCGATGGTTTGTTGTGCAATACGCCTCGCTGTTGTTAGTTTCACGCCGCTAACACAAAATAATCCCTGTGGACCTCCGTGGTCACCGGCATCAAGAATGCTCGGTTTGCTCTTGAGTTCAGGCTCTCCATTTTTATCTATTGAAGACTCAGCAGGCAGCAACCCTGAATGAACGTTTACAATATCTTCAGGTTCAATATGGGTTCCTGGAAAAATCAAATTAGCCTGCCGTAAACATATGTCAAATTCCAGCGGAGAAGGACAGGCATCGGTTTGTCCTTCCCGCACAGGAAAATACCAAGTACCGATGATACTTTGCCCTCGCCATGGTGTAATAAACAATTGTCGGTTCGTTGCTGTGGTACCCGCATTTGTTTTCACTTTTAAACCTACAGTACAAGGAAAAAACGATTTTTTGATGACTAAGTTCACCGCCTTTGCAAAGACAGGTTTATTCGCACTTTCATTAAACTCCGAATATAGTTTGGACCATGAGCCGGTGCAATCTACGACCGTATCTGCTCTCAGTTTATAACGACGGCCATTGCCAAAATGATCACGTACAATCACGCCATCCACAGACCCGCCTGCCGAAACCAGGCGCTCTACAACTGCGTAATTCAATACCGTCGCCCCTTCCTTGGCCGCAGAAAGGACAAAGGATAAAACGAGCCTTTCTACATTATGCGCTTGAGCGTCATACCAGTATCCGGCTCCCGTGCAAACAAGATCTTTAAACGCGGGTATCTTGTTCACCAAGTCTGCATGATCCATCACCCCCGCAGCTAAAATATGACGAGCGGAGTCAACACCTTTATTTCTATTCAGCGACAAAATGTTGTTCAACAGCAGCGCGGCTTTCAGTATCCATCGATGTTGAGTTAAAGAGTTTTGTGTTGGAACAAGACATTTAAGAGGGGCCACAAGATGTGGAGCGATACGCATTAATGCGCTTCGTTCATTGCTCGATTCGCGTAAGCTCGAAAAATCCAGTTTTTTCAGATAACGAACCCCGCCATGAACTATTTTCATGCTGTTTGCGGAGGTGGCATGACCAAAATCTTTTTTTTCAAGTAATGCTACAGACAGACCACGAGATACGGCTTCCCACGCCATTGTCGCACCATATATTCCACCGCCAACAACGATAATGTCATAACTTTTGGCCTGGGCAACTGCAAAATCGCGCGTCAGCATGTTTTTACTTTATCCGCTTCAAGCTGCTCATATACTTTGTAAAGTTGCTGCTTGAAGACTTCATAACTATGCTCTTGTTCAATATAGCAGTAAGCATTTTCGGCCAATTGATAGCGGTGTTTATCATCACGTATAATTTTCAACATAGCCGCCGCGAACAGCTGTTTCTCTGGCGCGGCAAGCACGCCAATATGCTCTGTCATTACCTGCGTATGCGTGGGCAAATCTGTTGCCAATACGGCCGTTTTTGAATGGAGATAGCTGTATATTTTCATAGGGGTATTGACCCCTTTGGTACGAGGAGAAACAAGCAAATCCGCTTGTGACATATACGCACTCATATGGGCTACCGGTTTTTTCCCTAAAAATTGGACTACGTTATCTATACCTAATTTTTTTGCTATTACTTTGTACTTTTCAATATGTACATCCGCACCCCCAATAATAATTACTAACAGTTCAGGTAATTTTTCGTGAATCAAACTTATGCTATCCAATAAAAGATCAATCCCCTGATACGACTCCAGATTGCCAATATACATAACAATAATTTTATTAGCACTCAGTTCAGTCCTAAAATTTAGTGCAAGTTCTTGCTTTGTCTCATGCTCGATCAAAGAAACATCTTTTAATACGACGACACATTTTGCTCCGCGAGTATGCGCTTCTTTAGCAAGGGCATCGCACATCGGTATTACAACTTGAGCAAAACGCATGGGTAACCCTTCAAACCAGCGTAACACGCCTTCAATATGGCGGAGTAAAGACATTTTATCGACAAGCTGAGTAGTCATGGACGAATCCATGTCATAGATATACGGGGTTTTAAACAAAGGACAAACAAACATTGCCATAAAAGCCGCTTCTTCAACGGCATGTACAACGTCGTATTTTCTGCTGCACATGAAATACAAAAAACGAATCATCATGTGCATATCACAAATTAATTTCTTTATAGAGAAACCTGGTTGTATACCGGAAATAGTAAACCAGGGTCTAATTCTTTCAATTTTCAAACCGGGATAGGATCGGTCATTCCCTTCGTGAAAGGTCAGCAAGTCAACTTTGTCGCCACGACTACATAAAGCTTTTAATAACAAATCAACCGCGATTGGCGTTCCCCTTTCTTGATAAAAAGGGTGAGGTGCTAAAACAAGAACTTTCATAACATAAACATAGTTTCTTTACTTTAAGCGGAGACTAATTTGATCTTTCAAAAATAAAAATGAAGGTCGTAACGAACCATAAGGTACTACGTCAGCCTGACTGCTAAATAATCGTTTTTTTAATTCTGTAGCAGGCTTGTGATCCGACAAACGTCCGGACATACGAAAACCAAAACTACCGACTCTTTCTATTCCATTCGCCAAGGGCAGCGGATCTGAACCCGGAAGCACTAATAAATTACGACGCTGAGCCTGCTTGAAATGTTCGGGAACACCCCACAGCATAGGACGACCTCCATTATCACCGATAAAGGTTCCTTTCGCCGAGTTAGAATCAATAAAGGTGGTCAAAATCTTTCCTCTGTGTCCCAGCCATTTTCCTGCTCCCCAGGGAATAACCGCAACGGCACCATCCGTCTTTATGCGCTCTACAGTTCGACACAGAGGTTCATTATCAGGAAAATGCTGATCCGTTATAAGCGCCAGTACTTCCAGTCGCTCTTCAGTCACTACTTGCCGCCCTGCAACGATCAGTAGTGACTCTCCTTTATCGCTCCTCACCGCAAGTGAATAACTTTCTGCAGTTTTAAGCAAATTCCAGGTTCCAAACACATCATCATGAACAACAACAGAGCCCTTATCACATAAGTCTCTTAATGCTTTGAAACTATGGGTTCCAACTACTTCTGCTAACAGCAATACAGCCGAAAAATGATCTGAACCCGGACTATTTATCTGCTTTTTAAAATTATCATAGGCACAACGAAAAAACTGCGGAAAACTGAAACAGTCCTGTATATGCACATGTGCATCGACTAAAATAAACGAATCCGCCTTACTCATTTTTCCTCCATGGAGACTCAATACCCAAGCGTAAGCAAAGATAGATACGCCACAACCGCGCTGCATCTCTGAGTCCTTTCGTGTTCTTTAACATAGCAACAACACGTCTTGGAGGGTGCTCTATATACTTCATTATTACTTTTTCAAAATTGGAAATTACAGGGGTGTCAACAACGCAATCGTAATTATATTTCTTTAACATATCGCCAGCGACAGCCTCAAAGATTCGTATTTCACGTTGCTTCATTGTTTTACGCCATTTATTTTTATTATTTTTTATTAACGGCTGCGAGAGATTTAACAAGTTTTTTTTGTCCGTGGGGTAAATCACATTTTCACGATAAAAACCCAACATATCCACACTAAATTCTTCACCTAAAAACTCGCAAATATTCTTTGTTATTTTCTCAGAGTTATCAAGTAAATCTTCATAGCGCAATTCAAAAAACTGTTCGGGTTTTATTTCTTTTTGTAGCTCGGCAACGTGCGCCAAATAACCTTTCCATCGTATCGCTAAATGATAAATGTGTTTAGGCCCAAAGCGAGCATTTTGCCATGAAAGAGAAGCATCTCGTCCATCACGTACTATATGAATCACTTTCATATCAGGAAAACCTTCTAAAATTTCCCTCCAGTAATAAATATGCCATGGGGTTTTTTCTCCCCATCTTTGTTTTCCGCTTAACTTGGTCCATTCCATCATTAAGGCATCAACAACACCATGAAAATCATATCTCTCAATAGCCTCAAGCGTCTTAACTTCAATGGGCCTGGGTGTCCAGTCAAGTAAATCTGCTGTACTTAATATATCTTGTACTAAACGCCTGCGGTTTTCTGCTTTATGAAGGTCGCCATAAAGCTTCAACCAGGGATAAAAGGTGTTATACAAATGAGATTCGAATGGAACTGCAATATTCGGATGGTTACCAACAATACGACTCAATAAAGAAGTACCTGATCGGGCAGAACCAAATATAAAAACCGGTGATTTTTTTGACATGTTTATCTTATTAAAGAACCTGTTTCAGTATGCTCTTTGGTTTTAAGAACAGAGCCAGACTCCCTTCCTTTACTCAAAATTACCGACTGCCTTTTCTCCATAATATAACGCTCACCGTTTGAAAAATTACAGATAGATCCAGGAAAATACTGTAGTTTTTCATATAATACAGGTCAAACTGTAGTTTTTGCATACTGTCTTCATCGTTAGCACCATAGGGGTAACAAATTTGAGCCCAGCCGGTAATGCCTGGTTTTAAACTGTGACGTAAATTGTAATATGGGATTTTTTTTTTAAGTTGTTCAACGAACTCAGGGCGCTCAGGTCTAGGGCCAACAAAGCTCATTTCACCACGGAGTACGTTAATAAGTTGTGGAAGTTCATCAATGCGAGATTTACGTATAAAATGACCTATTTTAGTTATTCTTGAATCTTTTTCTTCAGCATATTGTGCTCCATTTTTTTCAGCATCTATTATCATGCTGCGAAACTTGTAGATACTAAATTTTCTGCCCCCCGCACCCACTCGTATCTGAGAATAGAACACAGAACCTTTGCAACCCGATTCAATCCAGATCGCCAATGCAGCCATCATCATAACAGGCAAACTTACGAGTAATATAATTACACTAATGACAATATCAACAAGACGTTTGCTGACAGGTTTCAGTACAGTATGACTATATCCATCGGCAAAGATTAAACCGCTGGGATTAATCTCATGTACGTTTATTTTACCTGTTTGCTTTTCCAGGAAAGTAACCAGGTCTATCACTTCCACACCACTCATTTTGCAGTCAAGCAACTCATTAATGGGTAGAGACTTGCGACGATCATCAACGGCAACGATAATTTCGACCACATCTTTACTTTTAACCAAATCAAGTAATTTAATGCTGTCTACATTCAATATATGACGAGTATCAATCATCGAACTCTCATCTTTAAGAGACCAATAGCCTACCACCTCAAAAGACCTAAGCGTTGTAAGCTTGCATACATCCTCTATGCACATCGCTCTCTTACCCGTACCGATGATGATGACGCGTTTGTGAGAAAACGCTGCATCAAAATAATCAAATAGAAATAATCGAACGAAAACTACACCAACAAACCCACAAGCAAGAGCAATAGCCATAATTCCTCGACCAAGAAACAGTGCAGGCCAAATATAAAACAAAAGGATCATAAACCCAGTAGCTAACGTGAAAGCAAGCACAACACGCACAACTATATCGAATTTGCTATTGTGTGCGTCTCGCCGATAAAGCCCCATTGATATCATTGTCCCTAAAATAACGAAACAAAAAACAGCGAGCTGAGGGAAAGTAAGCTCGGAAAGTATTTCATTATCCAAGCCTAAGCGAAGTGACACGCTTAATATGAGTGCTAACAATAAAATAATAACTTCTAGTACCGCAAGCACAAGGAGAGACTTCGGTATGTAGTGCCTGAATAAGCGAACCATAATGTGGTTCTCCATCTCATTTAACTTCAACGCTTAACTCAACATATTTGATATACTGTACAGTGCAAGCGTGACTATTTTTGTTATAGGCTATTTGATTTTTAAGAATATAGACTTAAAGAATCAAAAAACGATGGTAACTACTCAGCGTATTCATCTTTTACTCCATATCGGTGTTGTTTTCGTACTCAATCGGTTGCATATTTCTATATGCGCCCTCTTTCCGTGCGAAAACGCCTTGATCTGAAGCAAAATCTAAACACGCTGAATAGTTACAAACGATGAAACATTACGTATAAATTTTTAATATTATGAACAAGCAGCCGTTAAAATAAGATTTATCAACAAGAACAATGAATGGCTATTGTTCTTAAATTTTTTTGGTGTACGAAATATAATTGTTTGTTGTTAATAGTATACAAAATGCTACAGAGGTAGCATATACGTAACATCACCCATACCTCTCTATCTTCAAGGTGATTTATACATTACAAACGATCATTGATAATGTGAATTATACCCTCCCCGCCAAAACTACATTTTCCTTTTCAATTGACGTTCTCTAAAATCTCTGTCTCGTAAACCCACATTAACCTCGGCTTCCAGGGTTAGATAAATCACTTCCGAGCCATTTTGTAGATTCAACACCTTGACTTCATCCCACACCCACACCTCGTCAATAACTTGCCATTTATAGCTTATTGATTTAATCTTTTTTTCATCTGTTTTACTAAAATAAATAGTTTCGACGATACTGCAATGCGAAGTGTCTTGTTGTTTTTCATAGCGTGTTATCCATTTCTGATAAACAGTGTTCGCGTTACCTGGGAGGGTTTCAACCGTATAATACGTTGTTGCTCCACGCTGATTTGTAGCGATCAAGCTGTGCTGATCTTCCAGAAAATCTCGGATACGAAGATCATCATCGGTAAGCCCCCAAGCAGCGTCTCGCGGGTCTCGTTGCGCCACACGTCGCACTATTCGCAACTCAGGAAGATAAACCCACTGCTCTGGGGCTCGCTGTGCACTAGAGATATATGACCATCTCAGAAAATTAACACCGGCCTGTTCAGAAGGTCTCAGCGTATACAGGATACTTTTATCTTCTAACTGACCTTTCCCTCGATAATCCTTCCATAAACGCAAATATTTTCCATGCGAAACCCGACCTTCACTATTTTTAAAAATAATTTCCAGCTTGGCCCGTTGATCTTTGCCTTGGTTTTTATAGTAACAAGCATTAATAACCTCGTTTACGCTTAACGGTGCAGCCGTGTCACCGGCTGTCACCTCGGAGGCCATAAAATACAAAAAAATCCATATAATTATAGGAGCTTTACAAATATAAAAAAAACTATTATTCATAATTACACACCAAAACCTTTTCTTTAATATATACAATGGCTTATCTGGCCATCTAAATAAGTTTACTTAAACGACGAAGCTAAGCTTTAAATTTTCATTTTACACTCTATAATATAATAATGTTACAGTCAGAGGGTTTGTACTGAATAGCGGAGCAACACAGGGATTTCTTAAACAGATTTATGCAGATGAAAATACATACAACGGGTTTTTGCATCGCCCTGCTATCAATGATAAATATGGTCAGTTATGCTGAATCACCTCGTATAATAGCTCAACAAACAACCACCTGGATACACCCAAAGCCAAGTGACGCGGTCATCGAAGAAATCCCCCCAGCCCGTGCCTTCATGCGCTCGAAAAAAAACAACCCAATGATAAAAGGTTTCAAATGGGAAGACTCAAGAAAATCTCAATATGCGATCTATCGATCTCCAGGAAAACTTTATTTTAAAGGCAAAGCAGGATATATATTAGAAGGATTAGAAGAAGATCTCTGGGATATGCCTTTGCAAAAAGCAAAACATACGCTGAATAAAAAAGGAGCGGTAGGTCTTGGAGCCGGATATCGACTCAGCGACGGAACAAGCTTTGAATTTGAATACACGGTAAATAAACAAGATGAACAACAATTGAAATTCGGTTACAAATTCTAAACATCTTCCTCACCTACATAAAACTGCCATTCATTATACTGCCCTACCCTTTTCATGGCATTAAATAAACATCTACTCAAACATAACTATGTTGCTCATGATGTTTATTAGGTCAGCGTGCACAAAAATGCTGGAGACGTTTACGAGGTTTTGATTGCTTGGAAAAGGTGATTACAGGAATAAGGTTTAGAAATGGGATCGAGGACAGGGCTAGGGCTAGGACACTACTTCACGCCGTTTCGATTTTGTTAATTTTTTCGCAATTTCATTTTCAGGTAACGGTTTGCTAAAGTAATAACCCTGATATTGATCACAATGCAGTTCTTTTAAGAAATCAAGCTGTGCTTCATTCTCTACACCTTCACCAACAACCATCAAATTAAGCATCTGTGCTAAGTTAATAATTGCTGAAACAATTGCACCGGCACGAGTATCATCCGGTAAATTTTCAATAAAAGAACGGTCAATTTTGAGAACATCAATGGGGAAGTCTTTAAGACTGCTCAGCGAGGAATAGCCAATGCCAAAATCATCAATAGACAAACTGAGGCCCGTTTCTCTAAAGAATTCCAATATCTCAATGGAGTGTTCTCGATCAATCATTAAGGCACTTTCAGTGATTTCAAGCTCCAGGTATTCCGGACGACAACCGCTACGTTCCAGTATGTTTAACAATGTTGATTTCAACCCGTCATCACTAAACTGAATAGCCGACAAATTGACCGCCATTTTAATAGAATTATAACCACTGTCATGCCAAAGCATGACTTGACGACAAGCCTCTTCAACGACCCATTCACCAATAGGTATAATCAATCGGGTATCTTCAGCAATGGGAATAAACTGATCGGGCATAATAAGACCCAAAGTAGGATGATGCCAGCGCAATAACGCTTCAACACTCTTAACTTCGCCAGTAGCAACATCTACCCTTGGCTGATAGTAGAGTTGGAATTGTTTATTTTCTAATGCTATTCTCAAGCTATTCTCAAGTTTCAATCGATCTATAGCATCAGCATTCATTGCTGCATCGTAAAAACAATAGGTATTACGACCACTCGACTTTGCATTATACATCGCAACATCGGCATGTTTTAACAGAGTTTCAATATCCGTTCCATCAAGAGGATACAAACTTATCCCTAAACAAGTGGTAATGAACATTTCATGTTCATAGATCGTAAAACTACTTGAAATACCGGTCACTATGCGATTGGCTATCCGCCCCACATCAAAAGTTTTGCTCACCCCAGTAAGTAAAACCGTAAATTCATCACCACCCAGTCTCGACATTTTTATACCAGGATCATTCGCATCACGCCGTGAGCTGGTATCGGTTTTACGAGTCAACCGAATCAGCCTCTCGCCAAATTGTCTAAGCAGTTCATCACCCACGTCATGACCCAAGCTATCATTAATTTGCTTGAAATTATCAAGATCAAGAAACATGATGGCCACCCCTCCCCCGTTGCGCTCGGCTTGATCCAGCGCATATTGAACATGTTCTCTAAATAACAGTCGATTAGGCAAACCCGTCAACACATCATAATAAGCCAATTGTTTTACCTGTTCTTCACTATGACGAAGCGCCGCCAAAGCATGACTGGCTTTGAGCATATAACGTAAACGATGAGCCAATATAGGCCAATAAATAGGCTTGGTAATAAAATCTGTTGCACCCACTTCGGAGGCACGGGTTATGGAATCCACATCGTCCAACGCGGTCACCATTACAATCGGTAGATGATCCATATTTGATATTTCCCTAATACCCTTACAGGCCTCGAAACCATCTTTAACAGGCATCATCACATCAAGCAGAATAAGGTCAAAATTATTTTTTTCGCATAATTCTATTGCTTCTTCGCCATTTTCCGCTTCAACAATATCAAATCCTTCCGGTTCCAATGCTTCGCTGAAAAGCAGTCTCATCGCCAAGTCATCATCAACCACTAAGATGCGAGGAGGAGTCTTGGTGTTATTTATTTCATTCATACATCAAATTCCTTTAGCTCCTGGCCAAGCAGTTGACATACCAAGTTTATTTCCTCTTCTAAAGTAGAAATCATTTCTTCATCCGCAACTCTGATTTCTTTTCGTGCGGCTGTTTCTATTGTTCGACAGATTTCCACAGCCTTAATTGCACCTACATTGGCACTGCTCGATTTTAATGAATGTGAGCTTGCAGACAAAGCCTTTATATCATCCGCCGCAATATTTGCTTTCATTTCAGTCAATAAGACTGCAGAGTTTTCAATATATAAATTGACCACTTTAGAGAAAATATCAGATGGGCTACCATCCCTTTTACGCAATGCACGCATCGCGTCCAAGGCCTTGGTATCTAATCGTCCATCCCCATCAGGTAATTTTTTGTGTTCTATTATCTCGGAGAGAGGCTCTTTCGGTTCATCGGGTGTTCCTTCTATTGCTCGCAACATTCCAAGCTGGGAGGTTTTTTCCATCCATTTCATCACTACTTTAGCTATTTGTTCTTTTTTAACAGGCTTGCTCAAATAGTCATTCATTCCTGCAGCTAAACAGCGTTCTTTATCGCCATCCATCGCATTGGCTGTCAAAGCAATAATGGGCAAGGCCGGTTTACCTTTGTTCTGTTCCATCTCTCTGATCGCTTTTGTCGCGGCAAAACCATCCATTTCAGGCATTTGGCAATCCATAAAAACCAGATGATAGACTTTCTTTTTGATCATAGAAACGGCTTCTTTGCCATTATTGGCAATATCCACATCAAAGCCCAAAGACTCCATCATGGCATAGGCGACTTCCTGGTTGACCGGATTATCTTCGGCCAGCAACAAGCGGAATGATTTAATATTTTCAGGTTTTGGTGGAGTAAATATAATAGGCTCAACTGGAATCACTTCCATAGAAGCATCACTGCTTAAGACTTCGAGTAATACTTCATACAGTTGATTATGACGAACGGGCTTACTAACACATTGTTGAACTCCGCTTTTTTTAACCAGATCTAACTCACCCATTAGCCCCATTGAAGTCAACATAACGAGTCGTGTTCTCACTGTTAACTTTTCGCTTTTTATGCGCCTAGCCAATTCAATGCCATCCATTTCCGGCATCATACAATCTAAAATGGCAATATCAAAAGCCTGTTCCGACCCAGCAGAAAGTTTCAATTCACGTAGTGCCATCTCTCCACTTTCTACACTTTTCGGGAGCATTCCCCAGCCCTTCGTTTGGTGTTCCAATATAGACCGGTTCGTTGCATTATCATCAACAATGAGTATTTTGACCTCCTTCAATTGATCTTTTTCAACCGGAATAGTTTCTAAATGGCTGCGTTCAAGAAAAACCGTAAACCAAAATAAAGAACCTGTATTTAGCTCGCTAATCACTCCGATTTCCCCATCCATCAAGCCAATAAGTTGCTTGCAAATAGTCAAACCTAAACCGGTACCTCCAAATTTTCTTGTTGTAGACGTATCTGCCTGAGTAAATGCATTAAACAAACTTTTTTGTACCACAGTATCTATACCTACACCCGTATCTCGAATGGAGATATACAGTTTATTATTTTTATCTGTATGTGGCGTAGAGGGATCCCCATCTTTCACCTCAACAACAACCTCACCCTCACTCGTGAATTTTATAGCATTACCAACCAGGTTCATCAGTATTTGGCGTAAGCGCCCCGGGTCTCCCCGATAACGGGCTGGAAGATCATTGTGAACCCAGTAAGCTAGTTCAATTTTTTTTGCTTCAGCCCGCGCTGCCAGAAGTTCCAGAACTTCGGCTACAAGATCACGAATATCAAAATCAACGGACTCCAACTCCATTTTTCCTGCTTCAATTTTGGAAAAATCCAAAATATCATTAATGATACACAATAAAGATTCACCGGAGTGCATAATGGTTTTTGTAAACCGATATTGATTTTTCGTAAGATCCGTATCCAACAACAACTCCGCCATACCTAATACACCATTCATCGGTGTTCTTATTTCATGACTCATATTGGCAACGAACTCTGATTTTGCCTGATTAGCAGACTCAGCTTCTTCCTTGGCTATTTGAAGTTGACTCATAATCATCTGTTCCGCCTCACCATGGGCTTGAATCTGTTCTAACATGCTATTAAAACCATCGATGAGTAGGCCAATTTCATCATCACTGGTCTTTTCAACGCGCTTACTATAATCCTGTTCTTGCGATACTTTATCCATTGCCTTACCAAGGCGAGCAAGCGGGTCAGAGATAACATGTTGCAAAGCACGTGAAATAAAATACGCTAAAATAATTGCACCTATCATAATGATGCCCGCTATCGTTGCATATTGCTTAAATCGTGCCTCCAACTCCTGGATATCCGAAACAAGATAAATGGTTCCTATCACCTCATCATCGAGTACAATATTATTTTTCACGATAAGCGAATTGCCCGACACAAGATCATTAAAACTTAATTTCGAGCTGTATAAGCCTAATGTGAGTTGTTGTTGAATATATCCCACATTCACATCATCACGATAATATTCTGAAAAAACATCACCGGCCACATCATGAATAGCAGCATATTCAATATGAGAGTTAGCCTGAACGGTAGCCAAAGTTTCACTACTTGCCTGCTGATCACCAAATGCCAATGCAGCCGTGCTGTTATCACCCACAACTTGCGCTAAAGTAGTCAAATCCTGCGCCATTTTTTGTCGAAACTCCGAAACGTCATAGAATAAAAAAGTGACCAACACAACAAGTAAAACACTACTGCTTGTTGCCAACATAATCATCGTTAATTTTTTTGATATTGAAAGGTTATGAAGTATCATATATTCACCTTTCTTCAAATCTAACGTTGCGAGCCAAACGTAGTAATTTAGAACTTATATTTAACGATTTTTTCTTTGCTTCGGTTAGATTAACTTCAAAACGTATTTTGTTACCGATATTAACCAAATTAATGACCCCACCCACATCACTAAAATAAGGGCTCTGCCCAACGGTTAAGATCGATTGCTCCTGAGTTGCAGAGACATAGGATACAATTTCTTTTTTTTTAACTTGGGTAATAAACAAAATATGGCAATGACCCAGATCCGTTTTCGAACCAACAAATTCAAGCGAGACGATACGCCCCTTAGCCATTTTTCCTTCTAATTGACGTGCAATAGTAAACTCACTATCATTTCCCGTTAAACAAATATGCACCGACGAATTATCATTAGTGAAACGCGAGTCAGGCCATTCCACAAATTTTGCAAAATTAAAAAGAAAAACAACTTTAATTTTCATTTCTGCGGTCGTTACACCAGCACAGCTCACCGAAGCCCACAGAGCTAAAAATAAGGCAAAGAGTATCAAGAATTGACGAAAAACATTCATCATTAATCAATCTTTATTTTTTATTGTCTTCTAATAAGTCCAATTAAGTTTTACGTAAACATTTCGCTCTATTTCTGTTGCTTCTATAAAAGGAACAGAACCAAACTCAGGATGACTAGGATCCGTTAAATTTTGTCCCACAATAGAGAGTTCAATATCCGATGTAGGTCGCCAGCCCAGTCGTAAATCCAGGCGAACATAACTTTCCACTTCCTGGTTTTTCGCAGCAATCGCATCCCTGACTTTCAGTTTATCTACATAATAAACGATAGCATCTACCTGCCATTGAGAATTTATATCGTAATAGGAGCGTACTTGTAATTGATGCACTGGGCTTTCTCTTTCTACAATATGCACAGGGTCGTTGTTCTTTAAAGTAAGATTCAGATAGGTATACCCAGCAAATAATCTCCAGGACTTTGTCGGTTGCCAATTCGCGGAAAGCTCCAAACCATAGGTCTTTCCAGTCACTTTGTTTACAAACCGCAATGGTCGAACCGTATGTGTGGGGGCAGGATCAGTTTCAACAAAGCTATTCTCAGCAGTAAAACTCATAATCTTATCGTAATTGTTATAATAAGTGGCGATATCTAACGTTACCGTCCTGTCCAGACGAAAGCGATAACCCAATTCATAGGCTGTTACTGTTTCTGAATCAAATTCTTTATTTCCTAATACAGAAACCAGGTTTGTAGAGGTCTCCATAGCCAGTGTTTGCGGGTTAACAAATTGGACTGCAAATGCAGAAACATTAATTCTGGCATCTATATCAGTTAAAGCAGGGGTACGTACAGCTCGTGAAACAGAACCCCATACGGTTTGCCGAGAACCCGGGGTCCAAGTTAAACGAGCATTGGGTTGCAGCTCCACATCTGAAAACTCAGTTTTCTCTGCCTTTGCTCCGAACACCGCTTTCAGCTGATTATCTAGAAAAGAAATCTCATCTTGTATAAATACATTCCATTGTTTCAATGTTCTATTTGCTGGCGTAAGAGAATAGCTAAAGTCCCCCATAGTTTCATTTCGTATATGGCGATAACCCAAACCCCAAATTAAATTCTGTGCCGAAGTTAATTGAAAGTTATACTGATACTCTAGGTCAAATGTTCTATGTTTTACCTCCAATCCTTTTTTATTTCTTTCTACACCATTGAAATATAGCTGTAACATCGATTCCGACCCATTCGATTCTCTCCGGTTCCAACGGCCCAACAAATTTGACCCTGATACAATGAGGTCGTCATTTAATGTTAATGTTGTCGCTGCGAACGCAGAAGCAGGTAACGTAGGAACAGTTAAAGTTTCCCCATTCTTACCGCGATAATAATCGCCTTGAATCGTAAATTGGTCAGCAGAGCTTGATTGCCAGTCCAAACGAAACCCGCCGCGACCTTGCTCCCAGTCATCTGCTGCATCATAGTAGTTACCTATAGCAACATTACTGTCTGATTGCCTACCTTTAAAATAAACACGGTAAGTTGTGTCGATATTAAGCCTGCCACCGTAACGAAGGCTGGCGGCAGCTTGCTTATCCCCTCCCATCACCGACACTAGCACGCCTTGAGATTGTGACGATGATGAGGTGATAATATTAATTACACCATTTACCGCATTCGCACCCCACATGGTTCCTCCCGGTCCACGGATCACCTCAATACGTTCTATATCCTCTAATACAAAGTCTTCTGCGTCCCATTGGACACCTGATACAATTGGAGAATAGACGCTGCGACCATCAATCATAACTAGCAACTTATTCGCATAAAGATAATTAAAGCCTCGCGCACTGATAGCCCATTTATTGCCATCAATACTTGCTACACTCAGACCAGGAACCATACGCAAAGCTTCAGGTACACTGGTTGCACCAGATCGTCGAATATCCTCCGCAGTCAACACATAAATCGCCGCTCACGTTGCTGGATTCTACTAATACTCTCCCTGTTCTACATCAACTCGGCTTATGCTACGCACACCCTTCTCGACAACAATGAACCCGGCACCGTGGCCACGGGAACCTGGCTGCCTTCGGTGGTTTTCAAGAGGGTGTTCCTACCAACAATTGTTAGGCATTTTTTCCCCTAGAGAGTTAATACTTAAGGTGGCGCAACTATCCGATGATTGCGCACCTTGAGGTGCCGCCTCAAGTACAAAACAAGTTGCTATGGGACACGCTACTGTCGCAGCTTTAACGCTGATGTTGTAGTACCCGTCCGCTGAAGGTGCGGGATTAGCACTGCCACCTATATTGGTCATGGTATTGGCGTAAGATTTATTCTCGAGAAAATGTTGTTCCTGTTTACTCGTATAATGAATCAGAGTGACATGACCGTCGGCGCGGCGGCCTTTGCGCAGGGCTTCTTCGTAGGCTGGGTAAGCAATAGCAGCTAGAATGCCAATGATTACCACGGCGATCATTAATTCCAATAATGTGAAACCCGACTGTAGCTTGTTTTTCATATCAGTATATCCATTAACACTTTAATAAAATTCTTTGGTAACTACTCAGCGTATTCATCTTTTACTCCAGATCGGTGTTGTTTTCGTACTCAATCGGTTGCATATTCCTATATGGGCCCTCTTTCCGTGCGAAAACGCCTTGATCTGAAGCAAAATATAAACACGCTGAATAGTTACATTCTTTGTTGTAATTTTTCTGTGTGCTCTGTGGTTAAACCTAGAAAAATCAGTTGAACATACTGCGAACGTCTAATGCACTCAATCCTGTAGATTAAGCACCTTAGCCGCTCTCTCTACGGCGCAACTGATTTTTCTAGGTTAAACGTTACTCACCAAAAGAAGAGAAAATCAACCAAAGGGTACACAGAGCGCACGGAGAAAGAATCACTTCCTTCTCTACTCTCTAGGAGCATAAAAAATTGACCTATAGCCGTTTACTGTTTTTATAGCAGCATCTAAAGCTTGATACTCGAATTTTTAGAATTAACCTAGCCCATCTAGGATCAATGGGTTTCTAAGTTAAAGATCGGTCAGATTCAATAAATCTGAAATCATTACATCTCCCTGCAGTTCTACAAATACTACTGGCTGGTAAATTAGAATCACTAGGGGGGGAGTAGTTACCTCCCCTCCATTTATACATCCTGAGCGACGCCTCTGATTTCTGCGGAGTAGTTAACTATTCTATTGTGATAACCGATATCTACTGTGACGAGAGTCTCGGTTGTACACGACAATGCTATGAAATAATACGGATATGAAAAAAACAAACAGCGGTTTTACCTTAATTGAACTCATTGTTGCGGTAGGCGTGGCTGGAATTGTGATGGGCATTGCGATACCCAGTTTTCAGTCAAGTATCAAAAACAATCGGATTACTTCAGAGACAAACAGATTAGTCAGTGATATCCAGCTAGCCCGCAGTGAGGCAATGAAGCGAAGTACACGTGTGATTCTATGTCGTTCCGCAGCACCTACAGTGTCAACACCAACGTGCAGCGGTACCGCGAATACCTGGAGTACGGGTTGGTTGGTCTTTACCAGTGGTGATGCCAATAATACTTACGAATCGGCAACGGATACCTTGTTAAAAATTGCGCAACCGGTAGCAGGTAGTATAACGATAAGAACAAACAGTGCATCCAATAAGAATCTTGAATTTAATGCGGATGCGAGCACGAATGAAGCTGGGGGTACGGCTCGGTTTTCAATTTGTGATGAGCGTGGCACAAATTATGGTAAGCAGTTAGATGTTCCTCCGGTGGGTCGACCCCGTCTTCAAAGCACAGTCAGTAGTTGTACAAGCCCCGTCTAGTTAATAATGAAAAGGTGATCTGATGATTTTTAAAAGAAAAAATGGAAAAATTAAGCAACGAGGTTCAAGCCTGATTGAATCGCTGGTTTCTTTGGTTGTTTTGTCTTTTGGAACCATTGGTGTTGCTGGGCTACAAGTTACATCGAAACAAGCTAATTTAGAAGCACAGCAGCAACTTATTGCCACTTTTTTAGCGAATGATATGGTTGAAAAAATGCGCAATAACTCCGGTGTTTTAGATACCTATGCGGGAGAAAATGTTGGAGGCAGTTCAATATCGTCACAGCCCTTACCCAATTGCAGCGGTGTTAATGCATGTACGGCCGTTCAACTAGCGAGTCAGGACAGGTGGTTATGGGAGCAAGGGATAGATGGTGCAACAATTAAAAAAGGTATCATTAATACAGGAGGTTTAGTCAGCCCAAAAGGTTGTATCAGCAATAACAATGGTCAAGTTCAAATTGTTATTTCCTGGTATGGAAAGGACAGTTTAAGTGATGTGGGTACGGGTACAAATGGAGTGAGTGATTGTGGTACCGCAGGAGATAATCGTCGTCAAATTGTTATCGATACGTTTATCAGCTGATAAATGATATGAACATGATAATACTGATTCCAGTCAAAATGAAAAAAATGCAAGGTTTGTCTCTCATTGAGTTAATGGTAGCCACAACAATAGGCTTGCTGCTGACTTCGGCCATTATCGGCTTGTTTGCTTCCAGTAAACGTGCTCATTCGGATAGTATGGATCGTGGAATCATGTATGAAAATGGTCGCTATGCTATTTCTGTGCTCAGTAATGAGTTGCGTTTAACCGAATTTTGGGGTGAAACTCGTGCGTCAGATATTGTTAATAGCGCGGGGTTGAATGCGATAGTCAGTGATTGTACTGGCAATGCAGCGGGATACGATATTGGCAATTCATTATGGGGGCTAACCACCGCCTCGGCAACCATTACCACCTGTATTACCGATGCAAAGACAGGAACTGATGCCTTTGTTATCAAACATGTTGCGGCAACGCCTACATTAGTGGCCAGTCTGGAAAGCACTAGAACCTATCTTATGGCTAATGAGTTTTTGGGAGTTTTATTTGATGGTGCGGATACCCCGCCAAGCACGGTGCCAGGAGGGGATGTACCTGGAGGTCAGGCCTGGGAATATACCAGTACACTCTATTATATTCGTGAGCAAAGCGGTGAAGTTCCTGCTCTGTATCGAAAAAAATTGACAGGAAATACCTGGGGCGCAAGCGAAGAAATTGCAAATGGTATAGAGAATATGCGGCTACTTTATGGCGTGGATACCGATTTAGATGGTGTCGCCGATAAATACGATAATGCGACAGCAGCAAGTTGGGCGAATGTTGTGGCTGCACGCGTTTATTTATTGATGCGTAGTGAAAAGGCTTCGTCCTTTTCTCCGGATACTAAAACTTATTTGTTAGGTGACGTTACGGTCGACCCCAGTCCGGATGATAACTACTATCGTTTGGTCTTTAACACCTCTGTTAATTTAAGAAACCGGAAACTGGCTGTATTAGCGGAGGGTAGTTAGTATGAAACTTATTAATATGAAAACGGGATTAAAAAAATACCACGAGGGTTCGTCCTTATTTATTTCTTTGGTTATTCTAGGTTTATTGTCCATCATCGGGGCAACGTCATTGAATAGCAGCATGGTGGAATTGCGTGCTGCGGGCAATGTAAATAAATCGATGGCTTCATTTCAAAAGTCAGATGCAGGAATTAATGCTGCAATGTCACTGGTAGGTGAGGCCCAGGATCCTTTTAATAGCAATGATGTAGCGGATCCATTCACATCATTTTCCGCAGATGATCATCCGTTGCGGTATGTGTCTGATGTTTCCGTATCAACAACAATTCAGCAAGCTGCGAGTGCCTGTACGCGAAATAAAAATGGCTCCAGTGCAAATAAAGTGGCTTGTGAATATTATGAAATACAGAGTACCCACAACACGGTCAATTCAGGAGTTTCGGCTACCACAAGACAAGGAATTCGTCGTCAGATTATTGCCTTTTAATGTTTAATGGCGAGGAATTTAAAATGAATAAATACACTAAAATTATCAGCACCACTTTCTTGATTGTCTTAAGTTATGTCGCTTTGGCTCAAGATACGGAACTTTATGTTAATAACGTCAATTCAGGGGAGGGCGCTCGGCCAAAAGTACTTATTATTTTTGACAACTCTGGAAGTATGTCGAATATAGTTCCGGGAACCCAGCCGAGTTATGATTCTAGCATTATTTATAATCCCCAGGGTTCGATTAATAGCACTCGATTGTATTGGTCAAAGAGTGGCACCCCGCCCTCTGAAAACTCAAGTGAATATATTTTGGTTGATAGTAATCGTTGTGCTTCTTCTCAGGGTACGCTTAATACAACAGGTTTTTATACCGATTTTTCCAGAGTTTGGCGAGCTAATAAAGAAGGTAAACTACGCTGGCGCAGTGTGAGTAATAATAGCGGAACGCGTAATTCCAGTTTTATAGATTGTTATCGTGATTATGAAGATCAGATAGCGACAAACCCGGGTAGTCCTGCCCAGGCAGACGGTTATCCTCTGAGTAAGAATAGTGGACCCTATACCATTAATCATGGAAGCAGCAATGCGAAATGGAATTCCAATCGTACTTTTTTTACTGCTAATTATATGAATTGGTATCACGATAGCTCTCTTGGCACGGATAGGAAGCGTATTGACATCGCGAAAGATGTTGTGACCAACATTATTGGCTCTAACCCCAACGTTGATTTCGGCATGATGGTTTTCAATCACAATGGATCGGGAAAGCCCAGTGGCGGGCGAGTGGTCAGAAAAATAGACGAAGACATGACCATGGCACAACGTGACAGTTTGAAAACAATGGTTAACAGCTTAACACCGTTCACCTGGACACCCTTGTGTGAAACGCTGTATGAAGCTTATCGTTATTTCGGAGCTTTAGGTGTCTATTATGGTGATGACGACCCTCTTAGAACTCCGCTGCGCGACATGATGGCGGAAAATGATGGGACTTATATTTCACCTATGGGTGATTGTCAGCAGGTTTATGTCATATTGATGACCGATGGTGAGCCAACCTATGATACGAATGCTAATGGTTTAATTGGTAATTTACCGGGTATCGGCCCCGTGAGCGGTAATCGCCTTGATGAACTCGCGGGTTGGTTATATGCAAATGATTTGGATGGCGACAGTACGAACGGTATCCAGCGCGTTGTTACTTATACGGTTGGATTCACCAGTGATCAAACCTTATTGAGTGATACGGCCGAAAAAGGAGGCGGGCGATACTATACTGCCGATAGCGCCTCAGAATTAAGCGATGCATTTCAGTCTGCGTTAAATGAAATATTGCAAACGGATACGACATTCACATCCCCTGCCGTTGCAGTAAACAGTTTTAATCGTTCACGTAGTCTTGACGATGTGTATATTGCGATGTTCAGACCTCAAGTTGGCCCGCGCTGGGCAGGGAATTTAAAAAAATTAACTATTAACAGCACGGGTACGTTGGTTGATGCGAATGGTGTTGCTGCCATTGATCCGGCCACAGGAAGCATAAAAGATACGGCGCAAACAGTTTGGAGTACAAGCCCTGATGGTGGCTCTGTATTAGAAGGGGGCGTAGGGGCGCTGCTGGCCGCCCGTGATCCGTCAACAAGAGTCCTCAAAACGAATACAGGGAGTGAGAGCGCACTTGAAATGTTTAATACGAGTAATAGCAATTTAACGAATAGTCATTTTGGTGTAGCAACAACAGCAGAACGCGATGCCCTGATCAACTGGGTGCGTGGTGTCGATATAGATGATGAAGATGAAGACGGTTCAGATACCGATACACGGCCTTGGATAGTGGGTGATCCTCTGCATTCAAGACCTTTGGTGCTGAATTATGGCGCTCGTCCTGGATACACGATAAGCAATCCTGATATGCGTATTCTTATGGGAACAAACCATGGCGTACTGCATATGTTTGGTGCCAGTGATGGCGCTGAAAATTGGGCCTTTCTACCTAAAGAACTGTTGACAATAAACGATAAATTACGAACAAATGCTTCTTCTGACGCCCATCTCTATGGGGTTGACGGTTCAACCATAGCCTATGTTTATGATCAAAACAACGACGGTACGATCAGTGGGTCGAGCGATAAAGTTTATCTCTATGTTGGTTTAAGACGAGGGGGTAATGCCTATTATGCGTTGGATATTACAAACCCGGACAACCCAATTTTTAAGTGGCGTATTGATGCCAGCTCTACGGGTTTTAGTGAGTTAGGACAATCCTGGTCAACGCCTATCATTACAAAAATTCCCGGATTTAGTGGCCCGGTGTTAGTGATTAGTGGTGGTTATGATACGAATAAAGACCTGAAGGGTGTGGTAGGCACAGCAGACAGTGAAGGCCGAGGGGTTTATATTGTTAACGCTTTGACAGGTACGTTGATTTGGAGTGCAACACCTGCTGCGAATAGTGCGATTAACCTACAAGTTTCAGATTTAACGGACAGTGTACCCTCTACGGTCTCTGTAATAGATAGCAACAGCGACAGTCTGAGTGATCGTATTTATTTTGGTGATACCGGTGGTAATGTTTGGCGTATTGATATGCCAGGAAACAGCTTGCCAACGAGCAGTCAAAATACCTGGTCAATGTTTAAAGTCGCCAGCTTAGGTGGGACAACAAGCAGTACAGATCGACGATTTTTCAATCAGATTGATATCGTACAGACTCGCTCAGGGTCACTGGACTATGATGCGTTGGCTCTTGGCAGCGGTAATCGTTCACATCCCAACAATACCACGGTGAATGACCGTTTCTATATGCTACGCGATACGTTGACTAAAACGGCTTATTATGGAGCTGGTGGATTAGCTGTGCCTACAACGTTAATTGAAGCGGATTTGTACGATGCAACCAGTAATGTCATACAGAATGGGAATGCATCAGAGAAAACTGTAGCGGTGGATGCCTTAGCCGTTAAAAATGGTTGGTATATTGCACTGGAACGTTCCGGTGAAAAAAGTATGTCAGCATCATTAACGCTGGATGGAACAGTATACTTTACTACCTTTGCACCTGATAGCTCGATCCTCACCTGCGTGCCCGTACCAGGGGAGGGTTATCTCTACGCGGTGGATCTTCATGAAGCCACAGCGGTGTTTGAATGGGACAGCTCGACAAGTGATATTACTAAAGAAGATCGTACGGTGTCAGTGGGTGGGCGCTTACCGGATTCGGTGACCCCGCATTTTGGTGAAGATCAAGTTCGTATTATTGGTGTCGGTGCAGGCGAGCAAGGTAAAGGTTCTTACGACACAGGCAGTGCCTTAACTACCCTGGGGATTTATTGGTATCAAGAGACGCAGTAATGATAAATAAAGGATGCACACAAAATAAGCAAGGAGGCTTTTCTTTATCGGAACTTATGATTACAGTTTTGTTAATTGGAATTATTTCGGGGATTGCATACCCTAGTTATATAGATCAAATAATGAAGAGTCGGCGCGGAGATGCCACAGCGGCATTGTTAACCACATTGGTAAAACAAGAGACGTATTACTCCTATCATGGTGTTTATACGGCTGACATGTCTGAATTAGGGTTCGGTGCCGACCCTGCATCTTCAGAAAAAGGGTTTTATCAAATTGATGGTGTGGTTGATGGAACGGCACAAAACTTTACCCTGACCGCCACTCGTTTAGGAATTCAAGCGGATGATACGGTATGTGGTGATTTAACGTTAACGAGCACGGGTGTTAAATCGGCAACGAATAATACTGAAACTAACCCGGCCCAGAATTGTTGGTAGAGAATAAAGTATTTTTTTCTCTTTTGATGAGTGATTTTTCACCACAGAGAGCACAGAGGACACAGAGAATAGCAGGGTAGTTTTCTTTTCTCAGTGCTCTGTGGTTGAATCGCTTTTTTTGAGTGAGTTATGTGGACCACAAAGAGCGCAGAGAAGTTACAACATAGAATTTTATTAAAGTGTTAAATTAAGTTTTCGTGGGCGTTTATACTGCGATACGATGAGGTGAAAAATGTTATTAAGAAATATTTTTTTGATTAGTTTGTTGCTGTTTTTTTGTAGTAATACGGTTTACGCCATAGAGTATAAGTGCTTTGTTAAAACATCAAATGATGATTTGCATCTTGTTTTTATCGATACCTTGGACATACAGGATGCGCGGCGAGCAGCCTCTGCAGCAAAAATCGAGTTACCGCAAGGTGGCACAGTTTCTATCACTGAAATTATAGAATGCAAAGAAAAAAGACATCTTTTTAATAGCTTCTTAGGAAGGGCGCTGGAACGAAAAACACCCCAATAAATTTTAGCCTCTTGAAACACAACAGAGCTTGAAGGATAAGAATTTCGGCTGTTTTTAAAGAAATTCTATACCCGTAGCGTTATATACCCATAGCGTTTGAGATTTAGGTGTTATCACGCCCATCTGCACCTCATTTTTGCTTTTCCCTCAATCGAAAAATACTCAACTTAGAGCGACTAAGTCTACGTTTTTTCTCACTCGGGAAAAACAAATCTAAGACACATCTGGACGCACTAACACCTAAATTCAAAACGCCATGGGTATAGATTTAGGTTTTATTGCACGCCTTTTGTTTCCATAGCACTTCCAACAAATGCCCGTCTCACCTATGTGGCGGTGAAGTTAATATTTTTTGAAAGCACTCTGAGAACAATGCCTTGCATTCTATCCACTATCCACTGATTTTTCTAGGTTAAAACTAACCGTAGTTGCTTAGGGTAATTAGTTTAACGTTAAAATGTAGTCAACAATTTGAGCAATATCATCTTCAGGCATGCCTTCATGGGAGGGCATTTTGACACCTCCAGTGAGTCTGTTCCAATTACCGTCGCCACCCTTTTTTATTTTTTCTATCAAAAATGCTCGTGCTTCGGTTTTGCCTTCATAATGTTTCGCAACCAATGTCCATGCAGGCCCGACAACAGTGATGTTCACAGCATGACAGCCCATGCAACCATTGCTTGAGGCGATGGCCATGATGTTAGCGGCAGCCTGGTTTTGCGATTTGGCGCGCATTGATTCATCAATATCACAAGCGGTAAGTACGCAGGAGCATAAAACGAGAAACAAAAAAATACGTATCATAAATAACCTCAAACTGATTTTTCCAAGTTAGCCTCAAAGATAACATAGGCCGAGTGAGAGAAAGTGTTATAAAAGTGCCATTAAACCTTAGGGTCGAGGATGAAATAGGCGTACATATTTCTCGGATTATTCTTCATTTATTTGTTGGGGAAGATATAAAATAACAAATAAAATCACTATCTTATGGTTTTTCTGGAACGAAAATTGATTAGTATATAACCTGTGTTGTAAAATGGCGGGTTATTTTAAGGGGCGCTGGCGTTCCTGGGCTCGCGTATCCGCGTGAGTTTCTTAATGTTGTTTAGGTTATGAGGTTGGAAAATATATATGGCTATTGAGCGCACTCTATCTATTATTAAGCCTGACGCAGTGGCAAAAAATGTAATCGGTCAGATTTACAGTCACTTTGAAGCGGCGGGTTTACGTGTTGTTGCAGCTCGTATGATGCAGTTGACTAAAGAACAAGCGGAAGGTTTTTATGCCGTCCATAAGGAACGTCCATTTTTTAATGATTTGGTTGCTTTTATGACATCAGGTCCTGTTATTGTTCAAGCGCTTGAGGGTGAAAGCGCCGTTGCCAGGCATCGTGAAATCATGGGTGCAACCAACCCTAAGGAAGCAGCCCCGGATACGATTCGTGCTAAGTTTGCTGAATCAATTGATGAAAATGCATGTCATGGTTCTGATGCAGTGGCAGCAGCAGAGGAAGAAATTCGTTTCTTTTTCGAATCCAGTGACCTTTGTGACCGTATTCGCTAGTTAAATATGCTCGTTAAAATAAACACCAAAGTTAATCTTCTTGATCTTGATCGGAAGAGTATGGAAGCCTTCTTTGCCTCGATAGGCGAGAAGGCTTTTCGTGCGACGCAAGTTATAAAATGGATTCATCAGCTGGGTGTGACCGATATTGATGAAATGACAAATCTCAGTAAGCCACTGCGCGCTTGTTTGCGTGAAAAGGCTGAGATTGTTATGCCTGAAGTGGTTCTGGAGCGGTATTCTGCAGACGGCACCATCAAATGGTTGATGCGGGTTGACGGTGGTAATTCTATTGAAACAGTTTATATTCCAGAAGGGAACCGTGGCACTTTATGTGTATCATCTCAAGTGGGTTGTGTTTTGGATTGTACTTTTTGTTCAACGGCACAGCAGGGTTTTAATCGTAACTTGTCTACCGCAGAAATCATTTCCCAACTTCATATTGCCATCCGGCGCGTGTCTGATAAATTAGGCTGTGATGCTTTTGGTAAAAAGCGTGTTGTGAGCAATGTGGTGTTAATGGGTATGGGCGAACCGTTGCTTAATTTTAATAATGTCGTTAAGGCGCTAAATTTGATGCTGGAAGATAATGCTTACGGCTTATCGAAACGAAGAGTGACATTAAGCACGGCGGGTGTCGTCCCTGCGTTAGATCGTTTAGCGGAAGTCAGTGATGTAAGTTTAGCTGTATCGCTACACGCACCGTATAACAGCTTGCGCGACAAATTAGTTCCACTCAATAAGAAATATCCAATAGAACAATTATTGCCTGCATGTCGCCGTTATATTTCAGGCGATGCACATCGTTCTATTACATTTGAGTATGTGATGTTAGACGGCATTAACGATTTGCCAAAACATGCTCGTGATCTGGCCAAGTTATTACGAGATATGCCAGCGAAAGTTAATTTGATTCCCTTTAACCCCTTTCCTGGCTCTTCATATAAACGTTCATCAGATGCAGCGATTTCGAAGTTTTGTGAAATATTAGCCGAAAGTGGTTTAACCGTCATTACTCGTCGCCCCCGTGGAGAAGATATTGATGCGGCATGTGGACAACTGGCGGGGAAGATAATAGACAAAACAAAACGACAACAAAGAAAAGAACAAACGTTGCGGGTTGTTGCTCAATAAAAAACAGGGTGTCAATTATTATGTATTACCCCCGAAAACAATATACTGACGTATGGGTAGTAATCATTATCGCTGCGATGATTATTCTGCTTGGTGGTTGTGTAAGTGCTCAAAAAGAAGCAAACAAAGTCGATTTGGCGCGAATCTATGCCGAAATCGGGCTGGGACATCTACGTAATGGGAGATCTGACCTTGCAAAGGAGCGTTTGCATAAATCAATTGAAAATAACCCAAATTATGCGCCCGCACATCACTACCTGGCTCAAGTTTATTTTCAGCTTGGGAATAGGGAACAAGCTCGACAGTACTATGAAAGTGCGTTGAAACTGGATTCCTCCAATCCTTTTTTGCAGAATAATTACGCAGTATTTCTATGTGATACCGGGAAGATAGACGATGCAGAAATGTGGTTTTTAAAACTGGCTGACAATATAAATTATTCGATGCCGCATAGCTTGTATGAAAACTTAGGTAATTGCGTATATCGAGGGCAATCACCCGCGCAGAAAATGCGGGCAGAAACTTATTTCAAGCGAGCATTGAGCTATGAACCCACTTTGATTATTTCATTATCGAAAATGGCAGAAATCAATTTAAATAAAGGTGAACATTTTAAAGCCAGAGCTTATTTAGAACGATTCATGGCTCTGGAAACATATACTCCGGAAATGTTATTGCTTGGTGTGAAAGTTGAAAAGCAATTGGGAGATAATGAAATGATGGCGTATTATAAGACGCTATTAATGGAACGATTTGGGCGTACCATTCAGGCTGAGCAAGCGTCACGTATAGAATGATGCTAATACTCAGCGAGTAATTACTAATTTAAAGACTTCGGACTGATATCAAGAAGCACTCAGTCCTGATAATTATTAACTAAGGGAGAGGATTGACATGGACGAATGTGGACCATCGTTAGCAAGTGATGCGCCTCCTGTTGTAAATAATATGGATGTGGGTGCAGAGCTGAAGGCGAAACGGAAATCTGTCGGATTATCAAAAGCAGACGTTGCGCAAGAATTACGTATTGACTTAGAACAGGTTGATGGACTGGAAAATAATCAGTACGACGGTTTATCCAGTGCCGTTTTTGTCAAGGGTTATGTGCGGAACTATGCTCGTTTGGTTGGCTTGGATCCGGCACCATTAATTGTGGCGATAGACGGGGGCGTAAAATCACCGGCCTTGGCCTCATTAAGTGATGCGTTGCATTCCTCTGGAGGCCGGCATGGGAAAGAATCGCCACTGCCTGTGAATGGTATCTTAACCGGCATCGCGGTCGTGCTCGCTGTGGGTTTTATGGGTTTTATGGGTGAAAAAATATATCACCTCGCCACGGAGACCCCAGCAGAAACAGCCATTAGCCTGCCAGCACCCTCTACCGCCTTGGATGCACCGTTAGTTTCTTCCGTTTCGGATGGAATGGAAGAACGGGCGACTGTGATAGAGAGTTTGACGGATAATGCCAAAGTAAGTGCCCCCTTAGTTTCACCTGTTACCGATATACCGATTAAAAAAGAGCCTGTTCAGGCTGTAGAACTTATGGCAGAAGCACAAGAAAATAATGAATTGGCGATAAAGGAAGAGGGTGTTGAAAATTTCAGTACTGCTACTGTAACGTTACATTTTTCATCAGATTCCTGGGCTGAAGTTTATGATGCAGAACAAGAAAAACTGGTTTCGCGAATAGGTAAAGCCGGTTCAACAGCAACGGTAGAAGGTGTGCCTCCTTTTAGCTTGGTGTTGGGGTTTGCACCGGGCGTTCGCGTTGAATATAACGGTAAGAATGTTGATGTGCTCTCGCGTACCCGAGGAAATGTGGCGCGCTTGCAAGTTGGAAAAACAGAATTATAAATATTTTATGAGCGAACGTATACAAGCTATTCGCGGCATGCATGACTTGCTGCCTGCAACAACAGATCGCTGGCAATATGTAGAACAGACCCTGCGTCAGCTTATGCTTCAATATGGTTATAAAGAAATTCGTTTTCCTGTCGTTGAAAAAACAGAATTATTTAAGCGCACGATTGGTGAAGTCACCGACATTGTTGAAAAAGAAATGTATAGCTTTGATGATCGTAATGGCGATAGCTTGACGCTGCGACCCGAAGGCACAGCAGGCTGTGTGAGAGCGGGTGTCGAGCATGGTTTGCTTTACAATCAAACGCAAAAAATTTGGTATACAGGGCCCATGTTTCGTTATGAACGACCGCAAAAAGGCCGTTATAGACAATTTCATCAGTTTGGTGTTGAGACTTATGGCTTTTCTGGGCCGGACATTGATGCTGAACTTATTATGATGACGGCACGGTTATGGCGAAGATTGGGACTGAGTGGATTAACATTGCAACTTAATTCTTTAGGAACAGTGGCGGTCAGGCAGCGTTATAGAACAGAGTTAATTACTTATCTCAAGCAGCATGAAAGCAGCCTGGATGAAGAAAGCAAGCGTCGTTTGACTACCAATCCGTTACGCGTGTTAGACAGTAAAAATACTGCCTTGAAAGCTGTGATTGCAGGTGCGCCAAAATTGATTGATTACCTGGATGAAGAGTCGGCTACTCATTTTCAGCAACTAAGACAAATATTAGATGAAGCAGGACTGGGTTATGAAGTGAATCCCTGTTTGGTGCGCGGTCTGGATTATTACGGCAAAACGGTTTTCGAATGGGTGACGGATAAACTGGGCGCACAAGGAACGGTTTGTGCTGGTGGGCGCTACGATGGTTTGGTCGAACAACTGGGCGGTAAGGCGACACCCGCCATTGGTTTTGCTATGGGTATGGAACGCTTGCTGGCCTTGATGGAAGAAGAGTCTGCATTACCTGCACCACTCACGCCACATGGCTACTTAGTTTTGGTGGGTGAATTGGCCGTGCAGCAGGGCATGGTGTTGGCAGAACAGTGGCGCGATCAGTTTCCTGAACTGCGCCTGGTGGTAAACTGTGGTGGCGGTGGTTTTAAATCACAAATGAAAAAAGCAGATAAAAGCCAGGCTGTCGTTGCTTTGATTCTTGGTGAAGATGAAATTAACTCAGATGTAATTACGATTAAATATTTGCGAGAACGACGCGAGCAAAAATCCGTTGCAATGAATGAATTGGTTTTGTTTGTCGAACAACTTGTGACGTAACTCAAAACTATCTTAAAGAACTAAAAGGAAAATCATGGCGCTTGAAACAGAAGAAGAACAGGTTGAAAAAATCAAAGCATGGTGGAAGAGCAATGGAACTACCATCATCATGGGGGTCGTGGTTGGAGTTACGGCATTATTTGTGACGCAGTATTGGATGAATTCCCAAAATGAGGACAAAGAAGTGGCTTCCGTGCTTTATACCTCCGTTCTAGACGGTCTGCAAGAAGGTGATGCAGCACAAGTAATGGAAAGTGGTTCTTCTATACTTGGAGAATACAGTGATTCACCCTATGCGGTGCTGACGGCGTTTGCCTTGGCCAAGGTGAAGCATGAAGCTGACGACCTGAAGGCCGCGCAGACTTATCTTCAATGGGTTCTGGATCAAAGCGATGATACCTCTATGTTGCATATCGCACGTTTACGTCTTGCTATAGTGACTTTAGATCAGGATAAAGGTGCGGAGGCATTGGCCTTGCTTGAAGGTATCGATCAAGGTGAGTTTGTATCACAGTATGAAGAACTGCGTGGTGATATTCAGGTTTCTTTGGGGCATTATGAAAAAGCTAGGCAAGCCTATAAGGTAGCCATCAACACCTCCCTAGGTGATAGCAGCATTCAGCAGATGAAATTGGATGACCTGAGTGACGCAACGGCGGGAGGTTAGTTTCTTGGGATTACGTAGTAAAATGTATAGCGTGGTGTTATTAAGCACACTAACAGGTTTATATGGCTGTAGTTCCAAGGACGTTGTCAAGTTTTCTGAATTAAAACCTCTCGATAGTACCTTACCGGTTTCTCGGGTCTGGGCGCGTACTATGTTAAACGAGGATAAGCGCACCGACCCTATGTTGCCCGTTGCTGTTGATGATCAATACTATTATTGGATTGATCGTTTTGATCGTTTGCAAGTACAAGATAAACTGAATGGAAAAAGCGTTTGGAGCTACACTGCCGAGGTGCCGATCAGCAGCGGGATAGGTTTGAGTCATAATGCTGTTGCCGTGGGTACTCGCGACGCTACTGTGATTTATTTTAAAAAAGAAAATCAACGTTTAGTATGGAAGAAAAAACTGTCGAGTGAAATTATTACGGCTCCGATTATTACCGACAGTATCATGATTGTACATTGCGTTGATGGTCAACTGTTTGCGTTAGATTTGGCGGACGGTCATGAATTATGGCGTTATAAATCTAAAGTGCCGTTACTGAGTTTACGTGGCACAGCTTCTCCGGTGCTTGCTGATGAAACGATTATCCTGGGTTTAGCCAATGGCAAAGTTGCGGCATTGAATCTTTGGGATGGGCAACCTCGATGGGAAGTGGAAGTCGCAGCGCCAAGTGGCCGCACTGAGCTGGAGCGCATGGTTGATGTGGATGCTCGCCCTGTCGTGAAAGAGGGGATTGTTTATGCGGTGAGTTATCAAGGGCGTTTAGTGGCTCTGCAGCTGCGTACAGGGCGTTTATTGTGGTCACAAGATATGTCATCTTCATCGGGTATGATTGTTGACGATGACAATGTTTATATTACCGATAATGATAGTGTCATCTGGGCTATTAACCGCTTAACGGGGCGAACGGACTGGAAACAGCGTGACTTGTTGCATCGTGAATTAACCGCCCCGATTACCTATCAACAATATTTATTAGTCGGTGACGTTACCGGCTATGTTCATTGGTTGGATCGTCGTAGTGGCCTGATCGTACATCGTATGCGTCATGATCATGCAGAGATCGACGCCTCTCCGGTGGTGAATGACGGTGTTCTTTTCCTGAATACCCGTGGTGGCGTGCTTGATGCTGTAACCTTGTCGACACAATAATATCGAGAAACAATGAAACCAATTATTGCTCTGGTTGGGCGTCCTAATGTAGGAAAGTCAACATTATTTAATCGTTTAACAAAATCTCGACAGGCCTTAGTCGCTGATCGACCTGGCTTAACGCGTGATCGCATCTATGGCACAGGAAAAGTTGATGATCATGAATTTATTGTTATTGATACGGCAGGACTGGGCGAGGAAGAGGAAGACATTCATGGCTTGATGTCCGAGTTGTCATTGCAAGCCTTGGACGAGGCGGATGTTATTTTATTCCTGGTTGATGGCCGAGGTGGATTGACGGCTGCCGATGAACAGATTGCACATCGAGTAAGACAAAGCGCAAAGCCCGCATTATTACTTGTTAATAAAACAGAGGGTTTGCAACAAGACATAGCTACTGCTGAGTTTTATAGTATTGGTATGAGCCAGGTACATGCCATTTCATCGGCCCATGGTTCGGGCGTCACGAGCATGATGCAGCAGGCGTTACAACATGTTGTGCTTGCAGAAGACGAGGACGAAGAAGATACGGGCATTAAACTGGCTATCGTGGGCCGGCCAAATGTAGGTAAATCTACCTTAGTTAATCGTATGCTCGGTGAAGATCGAGTCCTGGTCTATGATGAACCGGGCACCACTCGCGATAGTATTTATATTCCTTTCGAGCGTGATGGCGAACGTTATACTTTAATTGATACTGCTGGTGTTCGCCGACGCCATAAAGTGTCAGATATGGTCGAAAAATTTAGCGTCGCAAAAACCTTACAAGCCATTGAATCTGCTCATGTGGTCATGTTAGTGATTGATGCCCGAGTTAGTGTGACAGATCAAGATCTCACTTTAGCCGGGTTTATTTTGGAAAGCGGCAAGTCTCTGGTTATTACACTGAATAAATGGGATGGATTGAGCCAGGAACTCCGCGACAAAGCGAAAGACGACGTGGGCCGCAAACTGCATTTTTTGGAATTTGCAAAAAAACATTATATCTCTGCCTTGCATGGCAGTGGTGTGGGCAACCTGTTTGAGTCGGTTAACCGAGCGTATCAATCGGCAATAAAACAATTTTCCACAGCAGAATTAAATCGTTTTCTGGAGCATACTCAGACCCAACATCCGCCTCCTATGGTGAAAGGAAGACGGATCAAACTGCGTTATGCTCACCAAGGCGGTAAAGTTCCGCCTCTTATTATTATTCATGGTAGTCAGGCCAAGAATGTGCCGTCTGATTATCAACGTTACCTTGCAAATGCCTTCAGAAAAATATTAAGGCTGGAAGGAACCCCAGTAAAAATAGAGTTTCGCAGCGGAGGCGAAAACCCCTATGCCACCAAGAGAGGAACCCTGGCAGAACGTCAATTAGCAAAGAAAAGACGTTTGAAAAAAACATCGAAGTACAAACCATAGTGTAGTAGCTCAGACCTGACCGTTGCCTGTTTTGGGGTATTGGTCAGTTTTTAGAGCTACTACAAAATCGGCAACCGTTCAGGTTGCTTCTCTTTCTATCAGTGCATAGGCCGAGTGATTATGAATGGATTCGAAGTTTTCAGATTCAACGGTGAAGGCGTCAATTCTTGGATCGGCGGCAATTTTAGCTGCGACATCGCGAACCATATCCTCGACAAACTTTGGATTGTCATAGGCGCGTTCGGTGACCCACTTTTCATCGGGACGTTTGACGAGGCCAAAAATTTCGCATGACGCTTCTTGTTCTACAACGTCGATAAGATCTTCTATCCATACAAATTCTTTAGTGGTGACGGTTACTGTGACATGCGAACGTTGGTTGTGGGCGCCGTACTCTGAAATCTTTTTAGAGCAAGGGCACAAACTGGTAACCGGTACAACCACTTTCAGTGTGGTTGATGCCGTTTCGCCAGTGATCGCACCAATAATGGTGACATCGTAGTCCAGCAAACTTTCTACACGGGTCACGGGTGCTTTTTTGTTTACAAAGTAAGGGAAGGACATTTCGATATAACCCGATTCGGCATCTAATAGATTGATCATCTCTTCCAGCATTTCAGGAAAAGAGCTAACCGAAATTTCCCGTTCGTGGTTGTTCAATATTTCAACAAAGCGGGACATATGAGTCCCTTTGAAATTATGGGGTAAATTCACATACATGTTGAAATTGGCAATCGTATGTTGTTCGCCGCTACTTCTATCTTTAACACGAACGGGGTGGCGGATATCTTTAATTCCGACTTTATTAATTGGAATTTGTCGCGTGTCCATGCTGTTTTGTACGTCTTCAATGCTCATAAACTTGTTCTCAATTTGTTATCTTGGAAATGCTCGAATTCTAATTTTCGCTGTATCGCACACTTGCACGTTCTGTTTCCCAAATTGTAATTGAAGAAACCTTAACGCGGTCATCGTTGAGTATTTTAGCCAATTCGTTATAAAAATAGGCTGCGATATTTTCTGCTGTGGGATTGATCTTGTCAAAAGGGGAGATATCATTCAAATTTTGATGATCAAGGCGCTCTGCAATTTCACGTGTGGCGGTACGTATGGTTTTAAAATCAACGCCCATACCGACATCGTTTAAATGGGTCGCTACAACTTCAGCCTCAACTTTCCAGTTGTGTCCGTGCAGGCGACTGCAATTGCCTGGGTAATCTCGCAAGCTGTGTGCAGCAGCAAAATCTAAAGTAATTTTGAGTGTATATAATGCGGCCACTTTGGTGAGTCTCTATAGGGTTTGTTTAACAATTTTGATGATGTTTTCGGCGGTAAGTTCACAGTCTTTTAACAGCTGTTTATGCGGGCCATGTTCCACAAAAGAATCAGGCAGACCTAAATTTATGATACGAGCTTGATTGTTATTGGCCGCAAGGTGTTCATTGACAGCACTTCCTGCGCCACCGGCTATCGCATTTTCTTCGATCGTAATGAGAAGTTCATGTTGTGCCGCCAATTCTTCTATCAATTGGGTGTCGAGAGGTTTTATAAATCGCATATTAGCAACGGTGGCATCGATTTCATTGCCGGCCTCCAGGGCGACAGGAACCATGCTGCCAAAAGCAAGAATGGCAACTTTATTACCTTGGCGTACTATTGTACCTTTACCTATGGGCAAGGCCGTCATTTCTTTTTTCACTTCAACACCAGGGCCGCCTCCACGAGGGTAACGAACAGCAACCGGTTGTTCAAGCAGGTAGCCGGTATAGAGCATTTGTCGGCATTCATTTTCGTCAGCCGGTGCCATAATAATCATATTGGGAATGCAACGTAAGAAACTGTAATCGAAACTTCCTGCGTGCGTGGGGCCGTCTGCGCCAACGAGGCCGCCACGGTCTATAGCAAAAAGTACAGGTAAGTTTTGTAATGCGACATCATGAATGAGCTGGTCATAGGCACGTTGCAAGAAGGTCGAATAAATGGCGACCACCGGATGCAGCCCCTCACAAGCCAGCCCTGCTGCGAGTGTGACGGCATGCTGTTCGGCGATGCCAACATCATGGTATCGCTGAGGATAGGCTTTGGCGAAGTCTACCAAGCCGGATCCTTCTCGCATGGCTGGGGTAATCGCGATCAGTTTGTTGCTTTGTTCTGCCATATCGCAGATCCATTCACTAAACACTTGTGTGTAAGTGGGCCCTGCGGTGGGTTCTTTTACCGACATTTCTCCTGTAGCCGGATCAAAGGTGGTGACACCATGATAAGTACATGGGTTCTGCTCGGCGGGGCGATAGCCTTTCCCTTTTTTTGTAACGATATGGAGAAAACGGGGGCCTTTGTGATCCCGCAAGTTTTGCAGTGTGATGATTAACGTATCCAGATCATGGCCGTCAATTGGCCCGATATAATTGAATCCCAGTTCTTCAAACAAGGTGCCCGGAATAACCATACCTTTGACGTGTTCTTCGGCACGACGGGCCAGTTCCCACACGGGGGGCATGACGCTCAGTACTTTTTTGCTGCCTTCACGCATACTTGAATATACTTTGCCAGAGAGTACTCGGGCCAGATAATTAGACATTCCACCGACATTAGGTGAGATCGACATATCGTTGTCGTTGAGTATGACCAATAAATCAGCATCCAGACTACCGCCGTGGTTAAGTGCTTCAAAGGCCATGCCGGCTGTCATGGCACCATCCCCGATAATGGCGACGGATTTGCGGTCGTCATTGTTACGGCTGGCGGCTATAGCCATGCCTAAAGCGGCGCTAATCGAGGTGCTGGAGTGCCCGACTCCAAAGGTATCGTAAGGGCTTTCGTCACGACTAGGGAAGCCACAAAGCCCGCCCTTTTGGCGCAAAGTTGGCATACGATGACGTCGTCCAGTAAGAATTTTATGTGGGTAACTTTGATGACCCACATCCCAAACTAATCGATCTTCTGGCGTATTGAAAACATAATGTAATGCAATGGTCAGTTCCACTGTACCCAGACCAGCAGAGAGATGCCCGCCCGTTTGACTTACCGATTGAACGATAAAGGAGCGTAATTCTTGGGCAAGCAGAGCAAGTTGATCTGTCGATAGTTTGCGCAGGTCTTTTGGAGTGTTGATACTTTCCAGCAGAGCGTAGCTGGTAGATTCTGTCATAATATGTCTGTTAACTCGGCACCTGAAAATGGCCTGTATTATCCTTCATTATGACAGTGACTTCCAGCCCCTTATAAGCCAATAACATACAAGGTTTTGTTTTTTCGGCGATGCTCCGTGTGGTATTTCAGTTCCCCCTATCTACGATATAAGCTGAAATCCAACGCAGAGGGTCTGCATTGGCATCCATTGTTTCAAGGCAGGCCAAAGCCTCCTGGTGCAGTTCTTGTGCTCGTTCTTTCGCACCTTTAAGCCCGATCAGCGCAGGGTAGGTGGCTTTATTTTTAGCAATATCAGAACCTTGGGACTTCCCTAGTGTCTCGGTGCTGGCTTCAATGTCGAGAATGTCGTCACGAATCTGAAAGGCGAGTCCAATATGTTCAGCATAACGTGTAAGGTTTCGCAAAACGGCCGAGTCTAATTGACTTTGGCACAATGCACCCAACATAACGCTGGCTCTTATCAATGCCCCTGTTTTGTGTATGTGCATATTCTCAAGTTGGGCTATATCCAACTGCTGCCCTTCCGACTCAAGGTCAATCGCCTGACCGCCTGCCATGCCTCTTGAGCCACTTGCTGTGGCGAGCAGGTTAATCATTTTAATTTGGGTTTCTGGAAGGATGTCGAGATGCTGGTCGTGTGAAAGCGCATAAAAAGCCTGGGTTTGTAATGCGTCACCGGTGAGGATGGCTGTTGCTTCATCAAAGGCACGATGACAGGTTGCTTTACCACGGCGCAAATCATCGTCATCCATGGCGGGCAGGTCATCATGCACCAGCGAGTAGGCATGGATGAGTTCGACCGCACAAGCGGGCCCGTCTGCACGATCTAAATTACTGCCTACTGCTTTGGCTGTTGCGTAGATCAATATAGGGCGAATACGTTTCCCTCCATTGAATACGGCATAACGCATTGCTTCATGCAGACGTGCAGGATGGATGGTTGTGGCTGGCAGGCGTTGAGCCAAGGCGGTATTAACGCGCTCTTGATACTCAGCCATTAATGGTTTTAGATTTTCAGGTTTTGTCATTATCAACGCTGCTTAATTTTGTATGTTCATCATCGGCAAGAAGTGTTTGAACTTTTTGTTCTGCATTTTGTAATGCCTTTTGACAAGAACGGGTTAACTTTATGCCTTGTTCAAATTGTTTTAGAGAATCCTCTAAGGATATATCCCCAGTCTCCAGTTTTTCAACAACCGCTTCTAATTCGGCGAGCGATTTTTCGTAATTATAGGTACTGGCTTTGCGTGGCAAAATATTGTCCTTTAAAAAATAATTTTACACTGTTGAGTTTCCATATACACCTCAATTTCATATTATAAATAATAACGCATCCTGGGTTAATAACGCCATAGCGGCGATTATGTTTCTGTATTTTTCTTTGCTTGAGATTGTGCGATAGAGAATAGTAATCCGACATTGCCATTTTTTTATTTAAACTTTTTCTGCATAAAACACAGGATTAAAATTTGTCGTTGTGCTTTTTTGTTTGACATATTTGAAATTTTTTAAATCAATTTTTGCGTGGATGGGATATTGCGCCTATAATCACCCGAGTCTTCTACATATAAGGAAATAATATGGTTAATAATAAAAGTAACACAGGCAAAAAAGGTTCCGCAAAAAAGAAAGTAAGTAAGGCGCGAGCTAAAAAGAAAGTGGTGGTGCTCGATAATGATGCCTTGCTTTTAGTAACGCCAATTAACAAAATTCATGCGAGTGCAATTACGGCGCTGAAAAAGGCGATGACTCTATCTGAGCGCGCAGAAAAGGGATTAGCGACGGCACAGGACAAGGTGACCACGGCTAAAGAAAAGCTTGCCAAGGCTCGTGAAAATGCACAAGCAAAAAAATCGGATGCAGCAAAAACTTCGGCAATACGTGCTGGGGAAGCCATGTCGAAGGTTAATGAGACTTTGGGTGAGAAGAAACAGGCGACCAAGGACGTTGCTCTAGTTCTGAAACAGGCGGCCAATGAAGTGAGAGCGGGTATCGCAAAAGAGGAAGCTAGGCAGAAAGCGGTGATGGCATTTTCGGATAAATGGGAAAAAGAATACGATCAAAAGATGAAAGCAAAGGCAAAGGCAAAACCAAAGGCAAAACCAAAGGCCAAAGCAAAAAAACCTTCGGTGAAAAAGGCCGCAAGCAAATCGGCGTAATATGATCCCCGTGGCAATTGATATACAGATATCAGCTGTCATGGGAATATAATTTCTGAAAGGGGTGGTGTTTTTATGATACCGCCCCTTTTTTATGTCCGTTGTCTCAGTGGTGTGGAATGGATTATTTAGGTTTTGACAGGAGTTGAATCAGCTCCTGTATCGCAGCTATACGTTGGTGGCTTTCGGGCTGTTCGATGACGTAGCGTAATTTGTTTTCACCGTCGAGCTTGTATTTTTCAGGTTGTTTCTGAATTAGCCTGATAATCTGCATGGGATCAATGTTGGGATTGGGATCGAAGACGATGCGTCCCCCTTTAGGTCCGCCATCGACTTTCTTAATCCCTAAAGGTCGTGCCAAAATCTTAAGGCTGGATACAGCAAATAAATTTTTGGCTGCTGTGGGCAGCAAGCCAAAGCGGTCTATCATTTCCACCTGTAATTCTCTTAATTCGTTTTGGTCTGACGTATTGGCAATTCTTTTATACAATATTAATCGGCTATGGACATCAGGTAGATAATCGTCAGGGATGAGTGCGGGGATATTCAAGTCAATTTCAGCAAAAGGATCCAGGTGTTCTTCCAGATTGGGCTGCTCTCCTTTTTTTAGTGCATTTACTGCGCGATCTAATAACTCAGTATATAAAGTGAAGCCGATCTCCTGCATTTGCCCGCTTTGTTCATCTCCCAGCAATTCTCCAGCCCCTCTTATTTCGAGATCGTGAACCGCCAGTGTAAAGCCTGCTCCCAGTTCTTCAATAGAAGCCAGTGCATCTAACCGTTTTTGAGCATCTTTAGTCATACCGTCTTTGGGTGGTACTAACAGATAAGCATAAGCTTTATGATGAGACCGTCCGACACGGCCGCGTAATTGATACAGTTGCGCCAAGCCAAAACGATTGGCTTTATTAATAATAATGGTATTTGCTGTGGGAATATCTATTCCGGTTTCAATAATAGTTGTACATACCAGAATGTTAAAGCGATGGTGGTAGAAATCCAGCATAACTCGTTCAAGTTCACGTTCACTCATTTGACCGTGACCGACTCGTACCTTGGCCTCGGGAATTAACTCTTCCAACTGTCGGGCAATACGGTCTATGGACTCAACTTCATTGTGCAGAAAAAAAACTTGCCCGCCTCTTTTTATTTCACGTAAACAGGCTTCTTGAAGCGTCGCATCATTCCAGGGTTGCACGAACGTTTTAACCGCCAGTCGACGTGAGGGTGGCGTTGCAATAATTGATAAGTCGCGCAATGCAGAAACGGCCATATTCAAGGTGCGAGGAATGGGCGTGGCCGACAGGGTGAGCACATCAATATTAGCGCGAATTGATTTTAACTGTTCTTTTTGGCGTACCCCGAAGCGGTGTTCTTCATCTAAAATAAACAGACCTAAATTTTTAAATTTTACTGATTTTTGTAACAACTTATGAGTACCGATAACGATATCGACGGTGCCATTTTCCAATCCGGCCAATATTGTATCTGTTTCTTTTTTAGAACGAAAACGTGAGAGAACCTCGACACGAAATGGCCAGTCTGCAAAACGGTCGCAAAAGGTTTGGTAATGTTGTTGTGCGAGCAGAGTTGTGGGTACCAGTATCGCGACTTGTGCGCCATCGTTGGCGGCAATAAAGGTGGCTCGCATTGCGACTTCGGTTTTACCAAAGCCAACATCACCGCAAATAAGACGATCCATAGGTTTATCTGAAAGCATATCGCTTTTTACTGCTTCGATGGCCAATTTTTGGTCGGGTGTTTCTTCAAAGGGAAAGCTGGTGGCAAAAGTTGCATATTGGCTGCTTGAGTTGGCAAACGCATAACCTTGTTGCGCGGCTCGGCGAGCATAAATATCGAGTAGCCCTGCTGCGACATCGAGAACTTTTTTCGCTGCTTTTTCTTTGGCTTTTTCCCAGCGATCATTGCCGAGTCGATGCAACGGCGCTTTTTCCGGTGCAGCACCACTATAACGACTGATTAAATGCAGGGATGAAACAGGAACATAGAGTTTATCTTTGCCAGCATATTCCAGGGTAACAAATTCAGTAGAGAGGTTATCCATCGTTAATATTTGCAAGCCGACAAAACGACCTACGCCGTGCTCCTCATGCACAACGGGCGCACCATGATGCAGTTCTGCAAGATCCCTGACCACGGCATCCATGTTTTGGTTGCGTGATTTGCGTCGTCGCCGTTGCATGGCTTGTTCGCCAAAAAGTTGTGGTTCTGTAATGACGGCCAGTTTGGGTTTTTCAAGCAGTAAACCTTGATCCAGTGGCGCGACGGTGATGCCCAGAGGGGCATCACCGTTCAGAAAATCAAGCCAGTTTTGGTAGTGTTTCGGGTGTAATGCATGACTGTTAAGTAACTCCAATAAGGTTTCTCGCCGCCCCGTTGTTTCAGCGGCGATTAAAATACGACCACCCTGGAAATCTTTTACAAAAGTCAGCAAATTAGTTAAAGGCTGAGTGGCACGGGCATTGATGGGTAAGTTGGGAGGCGTAACACATTGCAGCAATCGAGTCTTGTTTTCTGTATCGTTCTCCGTGCTGAGGTTTATTCTGCAAAAACGTTTGATCTGATTGAAAAGCTCATTGGTTTGCAGGATGATCTGTGACGGTTCTAAAATGGGGCGTTCTATATCGTAGCGCCGTTGCTCATATCGGTTGTGCGTTTCATGTCTGAATTGGTCGGCAGCACGCTCCAGCCCCGACGCTGTGATGATGAGAGTCGACTCGGCAAGATAATCAAAGATCGTTGCGGTGGAATCAAAAAAAAGAGGCAGGTAATACTCGATTCCGGCAGGGGCCAGTCCGCTACTTACATCGTTGTAGATTGTTGATCGCTTTGGGTCGCTTGTAAATACATCTCTAAAACGTTGGCGAAATTGAGCAATGGCATCATTGTTTAACGGGAACTCACGGGCGGGCAGAGTGCGTACCTGAGAGACTTGCTCAATGGAACGCTGAGTTTCGGGGTCGAATGTTCTAATCGTGTCAATTTCATTATCAAATAATTCAATCCGCAACGGGTTCGCGCAACCCATGGGGTAGATATCCAGAATACTCCCGCGAGTAGTATATTCACCATGCTCCATGACTTGAGACACATGTTGATAGCCATGTTGTTCCAGCTGTAAACGCATCTGCTCGACATCCAGTATTTGGCCTTGCTCCAATATCAAACTGTTAGCGGCTAAATAAGAAACAGGCGGCAGCCGGTGCATCAACGTGGATGCCGGAGCGATGACAATCCCTTTTTTCAAAGCGCCTAAATGATAAAGGGTTTCAAGTCGTTGAGAAATAATATCTTGATGTGGAGAAAAGAGATCATACGGCAGCGTTTCACGATCTGGAAATGAGTAAATCGGGATTTCATCGCTGTGATCAAGAAAAAACTGGATTTCGTATTCGAGCTGATTAGCGTGTGGCGTATCTTCTGTGATGATAATGAGCGGGCCATCGTGGCGCTGCGCTGCTTTTACAATAGCCAACCCTGTGGCACTGCCATAGGCCGGCGGCCAGGTGCTGCGGTTGCGGTTATCCTTGGGGATATTGATTTTTAATGTATTAAGTTGATCGTAAGACATGTTATTTAATAGTATTGCCGACGTGTTTGAAAGCTGAAGCGTGCTATTGTGCCACAGTTAACTTTTTATTATAAACGTGAATTAAGGAGAGTTAAAATCCTATCGTTGGATAATAAAGAACCTACTTTAAGGAAAAATAATGAAAAAGCAAGATAAGCAACCCGATTGGGGCACGCTGGCCGAGAAGTTTGATCTGTGGGTACCGCACATCGCCCCTGTAGGTGATGCGTTGTTGGCGGCACTTGATGCACAATCTGATGACTTGATTCTTGATCTCGCCTCAGGCACGGGCGAACCGGCGTTAACGCTGGCAAAAAAACAACAAGGGGCAACCATTATAGGTACCGATGCCGCTGCGGGTATGGTGCGAGTTGCTGAGAAAAAAGCACAGCAACAGCGACTTAAAAATATTCAGTTTCAAACCATGGCCGCCGAAGCGTTATCGTTTCCCGACAACCACTTTGATCGTATTTCCTGCCGTTTTGGCGTGATGCTGTTTGATGATTCGGAAGTAGGTTTGCAACAGATGCACCGTGTTTTAAAACCAGGAGGCCGTTGTGTACTGGCCGTCTGGAATACAATCGAAGAAATGACGACCGTCTTTTGGTCACAGCAGGTTTTTAAAAAGCGTATTTCTGAATCGGAACAACCTGCGGTAGATGCAATAACGTCTATGAGCGGCCCAGTGTTAGAAAACCTGTTAAAGAAAGTTGGTTTTTCAGAAGTTTCAACTCAAATCAATCATTTTGAATATAGCTTCCCAAGTTTTGATGCGTATTGGAAAAACTGCATGGATTCCGAAATAATGAAAAAACAATTCGATGCGTTGCAAACAGGACAATTGAAGGAAGTGAAAAATGCTTTTGCGGAGCTGGCAAAGCCCTATCAAACCGATAATGGGTTACGGATACCTCATAAATATCAATTGGCGGTTGCGACGAAATGATGAATGTTTAGTCCAGGTTTCTGACAGAATCTACCGATCTCGTATGTTATTGTTCTCATAGAGAAAAGTGAGGTAGTTTTCTTTTCTCGGTGCCCTCTGTGTGCTCTGTGGTTGAATTGTTTTTTTTGTGAGTGATGTTTGAACCACAGAGAGCACAGAGAAGAGCGGGAGAGGACTCACTCCAACGATTGAGATCGTTGGAGTGAGGAAAATTAATGATCGTGGTCGTGTGTTGCGTCGTGTTTTATTTCTTTAGGTGTGGGAAGTACTGCAAAATCAGGTGAGTTGCGGTCACCTTTTGCAAGGATAAGTGCGTAGATAACAGGAGGGATGCTCGATGCTTTTCGACCATTGATCACGACTAATGGTGTGCCGCTTATGTTATGTTCTTCTGCATAATCTATATCCGCTTTAAGTTGTTCAGCGGTTTTAGGTGAATTTACACAAGCTTCAACTTTTTTACGCTCTGCTGCATCGGTTGTCACGGTATTCCATATACCTTCAATGCTAAGAAAAGATTGTTGTCTGAACAGCTCCAGTTTTACATCATCAAACGTAGGCTGGCCAGACAGACAGATTAATATTTTTGCAGCAAGGCAACTGACGCCAGGTCTTTTACTCGGGAATGCATTGGGATTGCATTCGATATCCAATGGATAATGTCGAGACTCAATGGCCCAGGAGTCTGGCGGTGTTACCTCTCTTAATTCCTCTAATGAAAAGCTTAGATTTTTACAATGCGGACATTGAATATCTATCCATTCAACGAGCTGAACCGGGTTTTTTTCTGAACCAAAAATGATACGCTCTGCTGCGGCAGGTTTGTCGATGAATTTTGCCTTGCTGTACTCGTCAATAAAATTACTCATTGCTTGTTGGTCTTCTGGCGCAAACTTGGAGAGAAACGTTGCCAATTCAGATTTAGTATCGTCGGCAGCGAAAGCCGGAGTCACTATTAAAGAAAGTGAAATGAATGAGGTAAGCAAAATAGGTCTAATATATAAAGATAAAAAAGGATGCATTTGTAATTCCTTATAGCCTTTTAATTATTGTGTATTGTTGTTTCTGGTTTGTTTTTATTCTACACGAGACCAGCCCGCATGGTCTAATTGGAAGTTAAATTACAGTAAATCCTGGTAGAATATCAAAATAACGTGAATGCCATGCTGAATAAGCAAAATCAGGTAGTGGGTCGAATTTGTTGTTAAGCATGAATGTCCACACCGAATTCGACTTTAGTTAATCAACAAACCAATAACAATATCATGCATTTTTTCTGACTTTGAAAAACAACTTGTTTTTCGTGTTAGTCGCTTAATCCATGTTCTTAAATTTAAATTCTTACGTTCAATT
>UOFO01000034.1_pt1 | contig 55433 bp, 55 predicted proteins | sample 1988801 | NCBI WGS metagenome assembly UOFO01 (sample SAMEA4712195, study PRJEB27164) | hydrothermal vent metagenome | biome: marine basaltic hydrothermal vent biome; feature: marine hydrothermal vent; material: mineral | place: Pacific Ocean | collected 2011-06-14/2011-07-23 | depth 1719 m
GTCGTCCCATTCTCCGTCCCTGTGTTGATAGCGGGGTATGTAGGCTTTGTGGCGGATTTGCGTGAGGCGGTAGTGGTTGCCGCTGTGGTGGGTGAAGATTTTACTTGGCTGGCCGGTTTGGTGCAGGCTGAACTGTTTGGGGCTGTCCCAGTCGAGAGAAAGATTTTCACTGAGCTGTCGGCTGCGTTGTTTGAGGGTGGGACGTTTGAAGGGAATGTGGCGGCCTTCGTTGTCGATGTAGTCAATGGTAGTGTCGTGTAACAAAAGACGCTCACTGCCGGTGTGGGTCCAGCCGGTGCCGAGACCAATATCCTGAGGGTTGCTGCTGCGGTAGAGGCGCTGCCAGAGGAAGGGAACCGGGCCGGGTAAGATAAAGTCGTCGAGGCTGAGCAGTTCTTCGCCGGTGATCATGCTGACAGGGTCGCCTGCGCATTGAATTTTGTTGACGGGGATGGTATCGGCGAGTTTTCCGGTGGTTTCTGAGTCTTTGTCGTTGGTCCGTGTTGTGGTGGACGGGGCAGGTTCGTCAGGTGAGGGGGCTGTGCTCGAGTACCGGGGACACCCACCAAAAATAATAATGAATCAAACATTGCTGAGACACTTGTCAGATGATGCTTATGTTTGGTGGATGTCCTTTAGATGCTCTTTAGATGCTTACTAATGTTTCTACCATGACTGTGTTTTTTGTTTGACAGATTTTATCGATAGAGATATAGTATTACGATACATTGATCGATGAGGTTTGTTATGACAGCAGTAACTGTTTCCCCGAAGTTTCAAGTAGTTATCCCCAAGGAAGTAAGAGAATCTATGGGTATAGTTTCAGGTCAAAAAGTACAAATATTAACCTATCGTAATCGCATAGAGTTGATACCTATCAAGCCAATGAAAAAAATGAAAGGTTTTTTAAAGGGGATTGATACAGAAGTAAAACGAGATAAAGATCGTTTATGAATGTAGTAGATTCTTCTGCATGGTTGTCCTATTTTGCTGGTGATGCAAATGCCACAACTTTTTCAAACCCAATCGAAAAAATTGAAAAATTGTTAGTTCCTAGCATTATACTTACGGAAGTGTTTAAGTGTATTTTACGTCAACGTGATGAAGATTTTGCTCTTGAGGCCATCGCACATATGGAACAAGGAAAAGTAATACCATTAGATAATTCATTAGCCATTAATGCTGCACAATATGGTGTTAATTTAAAATTACCGCTAGCGGATAGCATTATTTACGCAACAGCACAAAAATTCAATGCTGTAGTATGGACTCAAGATGTAGATTTTAAGTTACTTGATGGTGTTAAATACATTTCTAAGAGGAAAACACGCAACCAATAGTTCCAGCGGACAGGCATCTGCGTTCTCCTGAGCTATTGTCACATCTGGTGTTTCAGAAATAAAATCAAGCGGCAATCTCGTCGATTTTTACAACCTCAATTCCATCTCTAAACTCCACTCCTGTAATCACTTTTCCCAAGCAACTAAAACCTAGTAAACGTCTCCAACGCTTTTGTGCATACTAGTATAGGGGACACCCACGAAAACAATCTCCCAAGAAAACAATCTCGCATCTAAAGGACATCTACCCAACATACCGGAACATCTAAAGGGCATCCACCAAGTATATTCGTGAGTTTTTCGTGGGTGTCCCCGGTCCTTTATGCAGATTCAGGTTACCAAGTCTGAGCTACTATAGCTTATTCAATTCGGTATCAACACAACAAAGGGTATAACTCGTTCCAAGGTTGAGGCACCGCCGTGCTGATAATGCTTTCCATCGCTAGAAATTCTAAAACCATGGTCGCCGGAAACGATCAATTCTTGGTCGGTTTGTAGTTGTCCGATGATATTTTTTATGGCGATAGACAGTTCGGCAACAACCACTTTTTTGAGGTCATCAAATTCTAAAAAACGCTGATGAATTTGTTCATCAATACAGTTTAGTTTTATATATCTTAAGTCGTTGTCTGTATTTAGCAAACTGCGATAGAATTCATCTGTGGTTGTTTTTTCGGATGCCAGGACAAAATTAACGGTTGATATCGACCACGAGGGTAGCCATTCGCTCAGGTTTTCCTGTAGTACATTAAGCAACGGTAAACCAAATGCATCTAACACCAGCCATTGCGCTGGGGGATGTTTTGTTAAGTACTCTGCCAAGGTTGGCGCTGGCGCTATCAGGGCATCTATTTTTATGTTCGCGAGTTTATCCAATTGTTGTAACCAGCTCTTTTTGGTAAAGCTCATAAACAATTTATGCTGGCGATAATATTGCTCAGTCATCGTTGCCAGTTCGGTATAACTCTCAGGTTGTAAGTCTTGCCCCAGTTGTTTTACTGTTTCAGCGGATGCACACCGTTTATATAGCGTTGATTCACTTAACACGCCATCATGCAGGTAACGTAACAATTTTGCTTTGGTATTATCCTCTAAGCCCATCTCATCCATGTTTTGCCAGACAATGGCCTGCACCCATTCGGGTTTAATAATCTCTGCGATATACTGATGCTGTCGCGGGCTTAAATGATCCGGTAAGGCCGTACCATAAGCCAAGGCTTGTTGAATAATCCAATCCAGTAGCGAATCGTTTTTTAGCCCATTGTTTTTTTCAATGCGCAGGCTGGCGTATTGCGTAAAACCTTGCGCCCAGCTTTGCAGTGCCTGGGCCAATTTCTGCGGCTCCCATTGGGTATCGCAAAACTGTTCAATGAGTTGGTCACCCTCAATAACATGGGATATTTCTACGCCACTTAAATAACTATCAAATAATTCCAGTTCTTGAATATCAGGTAGTTTTTGCTTGCCTGCAATATAATCCAGCGTTACTGCATTGCATTCCACACCTTCTTCGACCCATTGTTTAATACGTTGCTTTACTTTGTTTTGCTGGAAAAAAAGTTTGAGTTGACTCTCAATATGTTGTTGCCGTTGCTCAAGGTCTCGCAGCGCCTCTTTAACCGGTGCCTGCTCTCCATTAAAACCACAATGACAAAATGCCTGGTATTCCAGTTTATCGATACTCCGACAAATTTGCGCGCTAATATTTTTTCTGAGTTTATCGTAGTGGACAAGCTCATCCATCAAACCCAAATGCCGACTTTTAGCAATATCAGAAACCTGCCAGCTTAACAGCGATTTATAGTCCAGATCACGCCACCAGGTGTCGTGTTTTTCCGTATATTTCTGACACCACATTTTGTAAGCAGTAGCGGTGTCGAGTAACCAGCGATTAAATTTTTCCGGGTCGGACAAGCCCGGAGGCGCATCTATTTCAGGAAATGAGAGGCTCGTTTTATTCTGTTGTTGAAACTGAGCCTGTATATGTTGATAGCGACCTGACTCACTTAGAAAGCGGTTGATCTGCTGCGGTAAACCTTTTAATGTTTCCAGGTCTTTAATAAACTGCTGTACTGAGTCGATCTCGTACAAAAATTGTTGCCAGCCCTGGAAGACATCATCTCCCTGAGACAAAGCATTCCATTGTTCAGTCATACGCGAAATTTTCAATTTTAATGACTGTTCACTCTCGGGCAAACGGGTGAGTAAATGATGCAACTCCTGTCGGCTTTGTTGTGCCAGGTCTTGCAACTGATTTAAAGCATGACGTTGCGCGCTGGCAGACCATTGTTGCGGGGATTTCAGGTCAAAATTATTCAATAAGGTCTTAAGTGCATTAACTTCGATTTCATTTAAAGCGTTGGCGGCAACCACCCGGTCATACTGTCTGGGGTCGAGCAAGGTTTCAAAATTATCTCGCAGGGAATGTTGATCTTTCAGTATGTCAATTTCACCCTGAATGAGTAAAAAATACAACAAACAGTGCACCTGGTCTACAACCAACCCATATACGGGTTCGGCTAAATGTTGATAGAGTAACTGCGGCTGCGGCTCATGTGCCAACATAGACAAAACAATGCTAACCAGTTCGTGTCGATCCAAGCGATTGGGTAAATTATATTCATGGCCTTTGCGCTTAAGTAAACCCATAGGCAACAGATAGGCTTCCTGAATCAATCGTACCGCATCGTGGCCTTCTGGTTTTAATACGTTATGGCTTATACCATGACGTAAATATTGTAACCAAATATCTTTAGACACAAGACCATAACTGGGAGCAAACCGTTCAAAAGAAGCATAGCGTCTTTTGAATAAACGTTCGATGGTTTGTTCAATGATTTCAATGAATGGTTTGGTGACATCCAGCATGAGATTTTGATCTATGTTGGCCGTCGCGTCAGAAATTCTTGACTGCTGATAAGCTTGTTTTACTTCGGCAACAAATAATGCACTGCGGTCTTTTATTTGCCGATTCAATAATGACCGGGCTTTATTACTTAGCGGACGATCTTTAAGCTTTAACATCGCAGCCAGTTCAAGCCACGCTGGGCTGAGTTCAATAGAGGCAGGTTGCAGCAAAGCACCTTGGTTAAATGGTTGTGACTCGGACCAGGGTAACGCCACCCGTAAATACATAAATGCTGAGCTTGCTGCATCCGTCGGTGCCGTCAGTACCGCCTCTCCCAGACACACTTTATAAGGACGTTCGTGAAAATGCCATCGTATGCTACGTGTTTGCCATTGGTTGTGCGCGATCACGAAGGGATTAAAACGGGCATCCTCTAAGACAACACTAATAATCTCAAAAATCTGTGCCTCGTTACCCTGCAACTCATTTTTTGCTCTGACAAGATGAGGCGCTAATTCTGCCTGGCTGTCCTGTTTCAAGTTGAGAAAATAACCCGTGTCATTGCGTTCGACAAAGCGTCCTTGCTCTACCAGCTTATCCAGAATATTCTGTAATAATTGACGGTTTTTAGCGAAATCCAGGCGCGTCGCACGAAACATTAACCAATAAACCGCATCTTGCGCTTGCATGCTTTGGCGCGTCGGTGAAATGTAAATCAGCATTAATAGTTTTATTAACTGCCAAGCAATTTTTTGTTGTCGCGGTTGTGGAAATAATGTTTCCAGATGGCGGTTATAATAAGCCAGACATTGATTCGATAAAGGGATAAATTCCGGTTGTATCTCAAACAAATCGCTAAAATGATCAACGATGTAATCCGGTGTTAACAACTCACCCCAGGGACGTTGTAAAAACGGTTTGATATTACGTTCTTCGTGACCACGTAGTTGCGTAACAACAAATTCCACGATTCCCCGTGCCTGAGAAAAACAATCACGCACCTCTTCCAACAATTCAAGCGTGACCGGATGCAATGGATATAACTGACACAGTTTTTTTTGATCGATAATATCAGCAGGCATGCCCTGCATCAGGTCTGTCACCCACTGATTAACGGCTTCATCGTAGCCGGTTTTTTTAATTAACAGAGTCTGTGAAATTAGATCTCTGACATGTACTGGCGTCAGTAAAAAACGTAATGGATAGCGATCTTTTATTTTTCGATACAGGCTGTGATCTAAATCTCCGGTGTGCTCAATTTGTTCTTGCATCGCAGCCAGTATCCAAAACTTGTGCTGCTGCGCCCACTCGCCCAGGAATTGTAAAAAACGGATATCTTCATTGAACTGTGCCACTGAGGTTTTGGAGCGCAAAAACTCGGACAGCTCATCAATAATCAGCAACACGCCATTCGCGCAGCTTTGTTGCAACAACATAAAGGCGTCACGCCTGTCCTGGGTTTGCTCTATGCCCAACTGTTTACTTATAATACTTTCCAGGCTGTGTTCTGCACTGAAGTTAACTAATGATAAATACTGTACGTCAGGTTGAGCGCTTGAAAATTGACCCAACTGAATTTGCTGGATGACATAGGCTAAAAAATGCGATTTCCCGGAACCAAAATGACCGATCAAGAAAATACCGGTACCCGTGCCGCTTTTTAAGGTCAACGACAGAGCATGCATATGATTTTTAACATCGTCTGTGATGTAATAACTGTTGCTGATCCAGTGGGCCTGAGATTCGTGCAAGTCCTCCAGACGAACCACGGTAGGATGTGGAGGAACGTCGAGGTAATCAGCTATGGTTTTTGATATTGGCATTTTTAGTTTTAACAGAGCAAAGCGATTTGCAGAGGTCTCTCCTTCGAAGCCTGTTCGAGATAAATCGGCATTGCTGTTTATTTTATCCTTGCCTGAGTTCAAGTCATAAATGAATAACCGGTCAGTGTTATTTAATTTCCATTTCTTATTATACGAATTCAGGCTATTTTAACAAGATGGATGATAAAAATCACAACGCGTACTTAGGTGCGCTTAAACATAATATAAAACAGCTGATTCATCAAAAAAACTGGCCCGCTACTCTGGATGGATTAGCTAAATTGAAACAACTTGCACCCTTGGCGCTGGAAACACGAGGTCTGGAATTGGAGTATTTGGTCGCTGCTGAACAACGGCTGGACGCAAAAAACCTGGCCAAGCAACTCATTCAACTGTTTCCGGCATCCAGTCGCATTCACTATTTAGCGGGCTTACTGGCTTATCGGGAAAAAGATTATCGCGCAGCGCTGCCCGCTTTTGAGGAGAGTTTTCGGCTGCATCCTAATTGGCGAACCGAGCGGTATATTGGTAAAACCAGCACCCAATCCGGGAATTTTGAGCTGGCCGAAATGAAGTTATTACCCCTGGCCACCAAGCATCCTGTCTGCTTGCTGGATCTTGCCTGGCTCTATGAACGCCAACAACAATATAGCCGTGCTCAGCAGAATATCGAACAATACTTGAAGTACAAACCTGAAGATGACTATGCCACGCTGCAATTGCAACGTCTGCAAGCACAAGTATTATCAGTGGATCAAATTACAGAAGAAGTAGAAACTCTGACGGACTTTGGTGAAGATATCCCCATTGGCCTGCTCGCTGAATACCTGCGCAATCAACTGGAATTAGGTAAAGGTCATGCGTTACGACAATGGCTACAGCCGCGTTTAGAGCACATTGACAAAAAAGACAGTGTAAAACTAGCGTGGATAGGCTATCAATTAAAAACCTATGACCTGGCCTATGTTCTATTTTTAAAAGACTTTGCGGGACAATATAACAATGTCAAATATCGTTCAGCGCTGGAGCTAAGCGCACAGCGCAGTGGTCAAGTAGAAAACTTAATGACACTTTATGAGCAATATTGTGAGCTGGATAATCGTTTTTATGGGCGTTTGGCGAAATTGCGTAAGAAACATTCAGAGCCTGTAAAAAAATAACTTCACATTCGTAACCGTTCATAGAAAAATGCCTACACGCTTACAGGCGATCCTCTCTCGTTATATCAGGTCAACATAACCTAGAATAAGCCGATGACTTACCGCCACTCTACGCCAAAAAATCTAACCTACCAAGGCGTAACGCTAATCGAACTCATGGTTACCCTGGCACTGATTGCAACGTTTCTAGCCATTGCTACTCCCGGTTTCAGCGCCCTGCTCCGAGAAAATCAACTTAATAATCAAACCACAGCACTGACCAGAGCATTACATTATGCTCGCAGCCAGGCACTGACACTGGGACAATCTGTATTAATCTGCCCTTTAGACAATACATTGAATTGCTCAACGCAGAATAAGAAAGTATGGACACAGGGCTGGCTCGTTGCGGTGGACCAAAACAACAACCGTAACTTCGATCTGCAAAACGATGTAAAGCTGCGCATTTTTCAAAATCAAAAGAATAACGTGCAAATTATGTCTAATCGCACCGCCGTTGCCGTTTTTTCATCGAACGGTAATGCCACGGGCAGCAATCGCACATTTAAACTCTGCCACAAGCATGATAATAAAGTTTCAAGAAAGGTGGTGCTGTCCAACAGCGGGAGAAATCGTCTGATTGTGCCTGACAAGACAACATCGAGTGAACGTTGCTAATTCTAAGACAGGCTAACGCTAGATCCTCGCAGATAAATTGATACTACAAGTCAGCCATGTAGAGCATATTTTACGCAGCAACAATATTGACTTACTCTCCGAACTTTGCCCCGTCAATTATGTGTAATTGTCATTGCCAACATGGTTATGGTGCATGAAATGCACCCTACCGGACTTTTTATAAACCACAGAGAACACAGAGAAAATCGGGGTAGTTTTCTTTTCTCCGTGCTCTCTGTGGTTGAATCCCTCTGTTTCATAAATAATGCTAAACCTAGAAAAATCAGTTAAACCTACTACGAACGTCTAATGCACTCAATTTACAGGGGTTATTTCACCAGAGAGCGGTCGCCAGGTTACGAAACTTTAGGTCTTCTTTGAGTGCTCTTCAGAACTACTCGTCTTTTGCTCTGTATAGCCCAGAAACTCAAGGATTTCTTCTTTGCGTTCAATCGTATCGTTATAACCCAAATCTATGAGTTCTCGGCAATAGCCTCTTTCAAACAAAACATAGCTCAGAAGGTTAGATCCATTTTTTTTCAATGCGCCTACACTTTTCAGCAAGAGTCGCAAGGCCCAGGGCAGCTCACCAGTGTAGCGAGAGGCAATACCGCGAATATCTTTTCCGGGTGATATCACCATGACTTCTACGGGTCGCAAGCTTACGTTACCCTCCTCCAAATGGTGTGAAGGAATCATGCTTACTGTTTTGTTTATGCGCGTCAAACGTTCTAGATCCGCCTCCAGGCTATCGAGAAAAATACTATCCAGAACATGCCCCGCAATTTGAGCTAAGGAGGGATAATTAATAACCTTCAGACGAATAGGCATATCCTCTTTTTCATGACGCACACCAATAACCAGTACGCGATCTGCACCCAAGTGCAACGCGGGACTAATAGGGGCGACTTGACGCATGGAACCATCACCAAAATATTCCCGACGCAACTTAACGGCCTCAAAAACAAAAGGAATCGCCGATGAAGCCAATAAATGTTTAACCGTAATTTTTGCCGGAATACCCAACCGTTGAACTCGACGCCAGGGTTTAATATCTGAATCGCCTTGATAGAAAATAAAAGACTGCCCAGAGGTGTAACCCGATGCAGTAACACTGAACGCTTTCAAATCACCGCGATCAATCGCGTCTTGTATCAATCCACAAGGAACCAGACGGTGTAATAATTTAGCCAAAGGATGACGATCTAATAATGACGACGGGCTAAAACGACCCAACCCACCCAGCATCATAGCTAATAACCAATGCGCCCCACTTTTAACAATACCCCAGGTGCCGGCTTCAAAAACATGGCCCACTCTAAAATTACGCCAAACACGCAACAACCTTCTAACACCCAAGGTAAAGCGTCCCGCATTAATGGCTAATACAGCACCGTTAATTGCCCCTGCCGAAGTGCCACAGATCACAGGAAATGGATTGCTGCCTCGACGTGGCACACATTCACTAATCGCCTTGAGAACGCCCACTTGATACGCAGCCCGAGCACCGCCGCCCACTAAAATAAGGCCAACTACGGGTTTTTTGGGGTGGTCATCCTTTTTTTGATCCTGCACCATTGAACTTTCCTTGTTCGCAGCACTAACTTAATCTTAATTAGTTATAATTAGTCTTAACTAAGATCGGCCGGTATAGACTGAAACTAAACCCTATCGTGGCATAAAAAATCGACTCCTAAGCGTTCCACTGATTTTTATGCCACGATAGAGTAAAGCACAACCCACTGTGCATAAAAATCAGGAACGAAAAAAGCCAGACAAAAGTCTGGCTTTTTAAAAATATGGCTCCCCAGCCCGGACTCGAACCAGGGACAAGGTGATTAACAGTCACCTGCTCTACCAACTGAGCTACTGGGGAATTGTTAATGTTGGAATGCCGCGTATGTTACCCATCATCGGAGCCAGGGTCAATAGGTAAAGTCTAGATTGTTTGAAACCTATTCAAAATTATTTAGTTCTAAGGTAATGTTAATATGATCCTTTTACGGACAGAGTTCAGGAATGATAATTTAACTGAATACCTCATTTATCATGAAGAAAAAACCGCCTATCAGCAAAGAAGATCTCGCCTTGTTTCGTCAGGAAATGATATCCGTGCGCCCGTTGAAAGTCGACACGGCTGATATTCATCATAACCAACCCCCTAAACCGGCCCCGACACCCAGGAAAAAAACAAAGGAAGAAACCAACGCTCCCACTGATAATTTATCTGACCATTTTGGCTACAGTGAACTGAAAGCTGAGGAACCGCTTTTTTTTGCACGTCCAGGTTTACAGAATCGACAATTATCCAAACTACGTAAAGGTCAAATTCATATTAGCGCCGAATTAGATCTGCATGGCCTAAACAGCAATAAAGCCCGAAAACAACTCATTTATTTTTTTGCGGATTGTCGAAAGAGAAACATCCGTTGCATCCGCATTATTCATGGCAAAGGCTTTGGCTCAAAACACAATATTCCTGTACTTAAAAATCGAGTTAACGCTTGGTTACAACAATTAGATGCCGTGCTGGCTTTTTGCTCAGCCCCTCCACATGATGGCGGCACTGGAGCCGTTTATGTCTTGTTAAAAAGTCACAACTCAGCTCAACCCTGAATCCTGTATTGCTACGTTAAAACCCGTAACGTACCTCTTTATTTTTTGTTGTAACTACCTTTTGCCAGTACTAAAAAAAGTGCTGTAGAAATACCTGCCGACGCAAATACCATACACATCACCATAACCTGGTAACGCACCGCAATCAGAGGAGACACACCGGAGAGAATCTGGCCTGTCATCATCCCCGGAATCGAAACTAAACCCACGGCAAACAATGAATTGATTACCGGAATCATTGCCGTACGCAAAGCAATCACTCGCGCCTCGGCGTAATCAACACCACGACCAACCTCCGACTCCATACGCTCAACGGCCAGCGCGACACTATTCATAGTATTTGCAAAGACCATTCCCGCCAGCGGAACCATCTGGCTCGCATGGTACCAAGGATCAATATTTAATACCGCCACGGTCATCATAAACAAGACTGAACCACCACCCAAAGCAACGGCATAAACGGCATATTTGTATAATTCAAAACACCGACTGCGATTCACCGTTTGCAGTGCGATCCAACAGGAGATCAGCACCATCATAAACAATATCGCGACGACCACCCACTGATTGTCCACTTCAAAGATATAAGCAAGAAGATAACCCATCAGCAGTAACTGCACCAACATGCGTACCACGGCATAAATAGCATTGCCATAGGCAAGACTCCAACGGTACAAAATAACAAACACAAAGATAACAGGGATAAAAGCCAACGCTAAATTAGCCAACGGAATGGTCGTAATGGAATCGTTCATTGCCAGAATTTTACCGGAAGATCAAAACTTTTACATGTTATCAAAATACGATAACATCAAATAGCTGTGTATTAATAAATAACACTGGGACACAACCATGCATGATGACAAAGCTGAGTGCGGTAATCTAGCCACACTATTACAACAACTGGGTCAAGATTTAGATAAGTATCTTCGTTTTGAACACCCCGATGCCATGCTCAATGCGAGCAATTGGCGTAACGCTTTGGGTCGATCCTTACCAGAAGACGGAATTGGAATCGACAATGTGATGGCCGAAATAGGTCGCGATCTTATTCCTAATGGAGGGCCAATCTCCAGCCCCGGCTTCACCTCTTTTATCACCACGGGAGCAACCTCCATTGGCACGTTGGCAAATGTGGCCAGTGCCGTTGCGGCACCACAGCGTATGAGTTTAACCGCATTTAATTTTTTAGAAGAACTGTCTCTTCAATGGATGGCAGAAATGTTTGAGTTGCCCAGCAATATGCAAGGGCTGTACAGCAGCGGCGGTTCGGTAGCAAATATAGTCGCCTTGGGAGCGGCACGTCAGCACACATTTGAACAACGTCTGGGCATCGATCCAGCCCAAGAAGGGATTTCGCATCCATGCCGCATTTACACTACCGAGGCCAGCCACCACACCATTCACCGCGCGGCGGCTGTTCTCGGTTTCGGGCGCAACGCAATAACAACCATAGCATCAGACGCTCTCGGCCGTATGTCTCCCCAGGCACTAAAAAAACAGTTAGAAACGGATATCGATACGTCATTCATACCGATTGCTATTGTCGCCACCGCAGGAACAACCAGCACCGGAGCCATTGATCCACTAAAAGAAATTGGCGAGATCGCTCGTGAACATTCAATCTGGTTTCATATTGATGGTGCTTATGGACTTCCCGGTATTCTTGATCCGAAAACTCGTCCTCTCTACGAGGGTCTGTCTCTGGCCGACTCGGTGATTGTTGATCCACACAAATGGCTGGGCGCTCCCGTTGGTATAGGTGCTACTTTTGTCCGTGATCGCAACATTTTGAATCGCGCCTTTACTCAAGGTGCCTCTGATTACCTCGAAGGTTCGATGACGGACAATACTGCACAGCATTCTATGGATAGCCTGGGTATTCCATATTGTGATTTTGGTGTTGAACTCTCAGCACCTTCTCGTGGTGCTGTCGTCTGGGCTTTGATTAGAGAAATTGGCAAAACAGGTATTCGTGAACGAGTGTGTCGCCATAACGCAATGGCGAAATACGTTGCCGAGCGTGCACGTGCCCATCCTAACCTTGAGGTCGTACAAGAACCGACGCTGTCGATTTGTTGTTTTCGTTATGTCAGCAACGAGTGGGAAAATTTAAATGAACTTAACACACGTATCCACCGCCAATTGGTACACAACAATCGGAACATACCCAGTACAGCGGTTATTAACGGCACACTGGCTATTCGCCCCTGTTTTGTTGGCGCCCGCACAAGCTGGCAACAGGCGAACGATTTAGTTGATGAGGTTATTGCAACAGGAAGACAATTGATTGAGCAAAAAACATAGGTAACTATTCATTTGACACTGTTGAATTTTGCCAAGGGTTTAATATATCAACACCGGTGGGTGCAAAATCATCAATATTCCTTGTAACTACTGTCATATCATGAACCAATGCAGTAGCCGCTATAATAGCATCTCGATCAGATCGTGGATCCGGTACATGCAGTTTGGCACAGCGTTGTGCTACAGCGGTATCTACTACAAGAATTCGATCACAAAATGCTGGCAAGACATGAGAGTTAAGCCAGGAACGAAGCACTGCCCCTTGCGCCGGATCTCGCCGTTCTACCAAAAGTATGCCGGTTTCAAGCTCTAGAACTGTAATAACCGATACAAAGAGCCTTGTTGCTGAAACACTATTTGCCCAAGTCACGACATTTTTGTTCGCTTTACCCGACTTCGCTTTTCTCAATTCAGAAATGACATTTGTATCGAGCAGGTACATTATGAAAAATCCGCAGGCTGATATAGTCCTTTATCCAACCGTGTCGGCTCAAACTTAATTTCCGCTGCCTCTGGCATTGCAAGTAATTCGACAATACTTTCTTTCTTGTCCGTAATTTTTTGGTATTCCTCAATGGTTAACAAAACATGTGCGGTATGACCTCGATCAGTAATAAATACGGGCCCAGATGAAGCGGCTCGTTTTGCCTTGCTCACATCATGATTCAGCTCTCTGCTAGAAATGGTTGTAATGCTCATAGCAAATGGTCTCACATACTCAAAGAAGATGTAGGTACGTTACTACATCCCCCGTATCGTTGCAAATAAAATGGGTACGTAACTACCTTCCGAGTTATCTTGAAATATAACCTAAACCGACATCAAGTTAAGCGTTGAAATCATGTCAGATTATGGAATACCATCTATAATACAAGCGGCCTTGGAACAAACACCGAAGTTATTACGAGCCCACTCCCAAGGAACGATTGTTGACTTACGGATACCAGTAACCGAAAATGCAAGCGTGATTCAAGCTTATCCAAACGAGGACACCATGTCATTATCAACTCCGCTATTACGCCGTTTTACTGCGGCCTTGCTGTTCGCGCTGCTCACCGCAAGCACCACTGTACAAGCTCATAAACTCAATATGTTTGCATTTGTTGAAGACGAGGAGATTTATGTTGAAGTTTATTTTGCTGACGGTAAACGAGCAAAAAACAGCGTTATTGAAGTCTATGACCCTCAAGATAAACTGCTCTATAACAACACCACCGATGAAGAAGGCGGGCATCAGTTTGCTATTCCTCAAAAAACTGAATTAAGAATTGTGGTCAATGCTGGCATGGGACACCAAACAGAATATACCCTGCCCAGCTCTGAATTCTCCACCGAACAAACCAGCAGCACCCGCACACTAAGTTCACAGACCACAGGCACAACAACGCCACCCGTAATGCAAACCTCGGCACTCAGTATGGAACAATTAAAACCGCTCATCACTCAAGCCGTAAGCCAGGCTGTTAAACCACTGCAACGTGAAATTTCAGAGTTAAAAAATAAAACATCACTCTCCGATATTATCGGCGGCGTGGGCTATATTTTTGGCTTATTGGGTATTTTCGCTTACCTGGATGCTCGGAAAAAAGCCAAAAATAATTATGGAAAACCCGATCTCGATTAGGTTTTTATGCAGTATCTTCTGTCATACAAACACACAAAAATAAACTATTAACTTCAGATACTTACTGAGAGGCTACTCTATTCTGTTATTATTTTAAATTTCGTGCTACCATTTCAATCAATGGCCAACCAGCACTTTATCTTTGAATTTCATCAAGAAAGCTAAAGACCTGACTGACATAGCCGAATACGTTTTTATCGAAACGTCTTATTTTAAAATAACGAGGAATGGAATCCAATAATGCATGTTGCTGACGGTATATTATCTGGCCCGGTTCTCGCCGTTGGCTTTGTTGGCACCATTGCACTTGCAGCCTATACATTACGTAAAGTGGATCTGGAAGATATCCCCAAAATTTCGGTTGTCACGTCTGCATTTTTTGTGGCTTCTTTCATTCATATACCCATCGGCGTCACCAGCCTTCATTTAATACTCAACGGACTCATTGGTATTATGTTAGGTATGAAAGCCTTCCCGGCAATTTTACTCGGCATTACCCTTCAAGCCATCCTCTTTGGTCATGGTGGAGTCAGTGTTATTGGTGTCAATACATTAATGCTGGGAGGCGGTGCGCTGTGCGCGTACGGCGTATGGCAACTGCGCCATATCATTACGCTACCCAAATTAGACCACCGTGAAAATATCATTGCCTTTGGCGGCCTTGCCGGAGCCACAGGCATCATCACGTCAGGCTTCGTTCTGGCGCTCGCACTCTTTACTACCGGGGAAGCTTTTTGGGCCATGGCCGGAGTGGCTTTTGCCGTTCACATCCCATTAATGCTGGTTGAAGGCGCGGTTGCTGCGACCTGTGTTGCCTTTTTGTTGCGTATAAAACCCGATATTCTTACCGGTCACAAAACCATTGCTCCAAAAAATAAACCCGCGCCTGATGGCGATACCCCATCCTGAACGCTGAAAATTATGCTATTTTCGCAGGTAAACTATGGCTCTTGATATTGATCGTTACGCCCATATTGAGTCTCAACTACAAACCTGGGATCCGCGTTACAAAATTTTTTCGCTGTCGCTGTTTATTATCATCGTCGCATTACTGAAGACCCTACCTTTAGCTATCGCTGCATTACTGTTGGCCCTGGCATTATTAAAACTCGCCAAACTTCCTCTGTATTTTGTGCGACAGGGTCTTAAATGGGTTATTTTATTTTTGCTTCCTTTTCTGGTTATTTTGCCATTAAGCCACCCCGGCATTGCTGCATTCCAAGTGTTGGGACTTGGTTTTTCCTGGGAGGGTTTAAACTTAGCTATTATTGTCATTATTAAAGCCACTAGTATTGTCATTACCTCCTACGCCATATTTGCTACCGCGCGCTTTGATGTTTCTATGATTGCACTGCGTCATCTCAAATGCCCAACGGTTTTTGTACAAATGTTATTATTTACTTATCGATATCTTTTTGTCTTTATGGATGAAATGAAGCGTATGGACACCGCAATGAAAGCACGTGGTTTTGTTAAGAAAGCAAATAGGGCAACGCTTACTATCCTGGGCAACTTTGTTGGCACACTACTGGTACGCAGCTTCGAACGTACTGAACGTATCTACAAAGCCATGCTGTCAAAAGGCTACCAGGGTGAATTGCATACCCTGGTTGTTTTTCAGAGCAAAACTTCTGATTTACAAAAAATGGGGATAACCCTTATCATTACTGTTCTGCTCATCATTTTGGATTCAAGCGGGCTTTTTACAACCACAGCACAAAGCGGATTCTAGTGGAAAATCAAATGAAAAATACTGCTATCGTCGTTGATAACGCCTTTTTTTCTTACCCAGACGGACATGAGGTATTGCAAGGCATCTCTTGCAACATTAAACAGGGAGAAAAAGTGGCGCTGATTGGCCCCAATGGCGCAGGTAAATCTACCTTCATGAGCTTACTCAACGGTGTAAGCCTACCCACATCCGGCGCTATTCATATTGCTGGCATGCCAGTGATCAAAGAAAACCTGACTCAGATTCGGCGTAAAGTAGGCATTGTCTTTCAGGATCCTGACGATCAGCTTTTTTGCCCTACCGCGTTTGATGATGTCGCATTCGGCCCTTTAAATCTGGGCTTGCCAAAAGATGAAATTAAACACCGCGTCAAAGAGGCGCTAGCAACAGTAGGTCTGGAAGGTTTTGAGGAACGCTCATCTTTTCATTTATCATTTGGTGAACGTAAACGTTTAGCTTTAGCCAGTGTTTTATCGTATCAACCCGACATTTTGGTATTTGATGAACCTTCAACTAATATGGATCCTCTAAACCGTCGCCGTCTGATTGAATGGTTACAGCAATCGGACAAAACCATCTTGCTTTGTACTCACGATCTGGATATTGCTTTAGAAGTCTGTTCACGTTGCTTGATGCTCTCAGAGGGAACATTCAAAGAGGACGGGCCGGCCAAGGAAATTCTGCACAATCGTCAATTATTAGAACAGCACAATCTGGAACTGCCCTTAGCACTCATGACGCACGAGTTACTTACCGAGAAACTACGCACAGGGCAAATGGATGAGGAGCACAGAGAGATTATCGCCTCTTTTTTACATGCCCACCGTCACTCGCACGGAGCAGAGGGACACGAGCATATTCATATTCACTTTCATGGTCACGAGCATGAACATTTACATGAAAACGTTGCAGACAACCATTTTCATAGTCAGCAAGGCGAACATCATGATCATTCTCATGAAAGTGATTTTATACAGCACAGCCATGGCAAGCATACTCACCATGATGATGATGATGGACACACGCATGATCATTCACATAACGACGATAAAAAATAAATAGAATGAATAAAACAGAGCATCCCCTGGAAGCGCTCCGTTTTTTTGTTAGCCAACCTCACTCATGCAGCTATTTCAGTAACCGCGACAGCACCTCTGTTGTCTTAGACCCCGACACCCCGCTCACTACAGCACTCTATGAAACGTTAATTCAGTATGGCTTTCGCCGTAGCGGAAAAATGCTCTACCGCCCTCATTGTGCAACGTGCCAGGACTGCATAGCATCGCGTGTTCGCCTTGCAAATTACTCTCCTTCACGCAATCAGCGACGCAACATCAAGCTAAACAAAGGCATCAGCATCCGTATTCAAGAACCCTATTTCAACGATGAACATTTTGCTCTCTACTGCCGCTATCTTGATGGGCAACACCCCGCTGGAGGCATGAATAATCCAACACCTGAAAGTTATTTAGAATTCCTCACCAGCAACGCTATAGATACAATATTTATGGAAGGCCGAGTTGACAATCAGCTGATTCTGGTCGCCGCCATTGATCGCTTGAAGCACGGCTGGTCTGCAGTCTATACCTTCTATGACCCTCAACAAAAACAACGAGGACTGGGGAAATATGCAATATTATGGCAATTAGAACAATTGCAGCAACAACAATTACCCTGGTTATATTTGGGCTATTGGCTAGAAGACCACCAGAAAATGTCCTATAAAAACCAATACCAGCCATTCGAAATTTACCAAAATGATCAATGGCTGGAACTTAACCGGGATTAAAAACAGTAACTATTCAGCAATAGCTAAAAACTAAGTTTAGTTGTAACCAAAAAAGTATCTGCAAAATTTAAGCATATAGGTTAAAATACCGCCCGCGCGAATGCGAATATGCTTACCAAAGGAAAGTTGTTTAGTACTATGCCAAAAGAAGAAAATATTGAGATGGAAGGCACGGTCACTGAGACCTTGCCTAACACTATGTTCCGGGTAGAATTAGAAAATGGTCATGTGGTTACTGCTCACATATCGGGACGTATGAGAAAAAACTATATCCGGATTTTAACAGGGGATAAAGTAACCGTCCAACTGACACCCTATGATTTGTCTAAAGGCCGCATTATTTACCGAGCCCGTTAGGAATGGAAATTATGTGTACATAAATAAACACGTTATTTCGTGCTTATTTCCCATGCTGCCTTAAAAACATCGTCTTTAAAACCAATCGTTGTACTGTTGCCATCAGTAACCAGAGGTCGCTTGATCAAGCGACCGTTCTCTGCCAACATTTGCACAATGTCTGCGCCCGTTAGTCCCGATAATTTATCTTTTATTTTTAATTCTCTGTATTGAACGCCACTGGTGTTGAATAATTTTTTATGCTCTACATTAGCTTGTTTCACCATTTTATTTAATGCAGAAGCGGTGGGGGGGTTCTCTGTCACATCGATAAACGTGTATTCAGCACCGTTTTCAATTAACACTTTTTCTGCTTTACGGCACGTACCACACTTTTTATAACCATAAAATTTAATCATACTTGATCCTCTTTACTAAAGACTGTCGTAAAAAAGCACATCTACGAAATCACTACCACATCAAATCATCTGGAATTTTATAGTCGGCATAGGGGTCATTTTCATCCGCTTTCTGTTGAGTCTCCGGCGCACATAAAATGACATTAGCGGGATCACGTTGTTTGATTTTCTCGGCGACAACAGTAGGTACCAGCTCATAGCTTTCGCCTAGCTTGGCCAAAGCAAGATACCCTGAGCAAAGTTGTTTGTGGATCGTATCATTTAAATACAAATGCTTAATTTTATTCTTATCGGTAAAGTTATATATCCGCTCTCCATCTCGCTCTATAACGCGGTTTGATTCAATCAACTGCTTGATCTGAGCGACTATTGCTTTGTGTTCTGCTATTTCTTTACGTTCCTGGTTTAAACGGCGGTCTTGTTCCAGCTTCGCTGTCTGAGCTTGTTGTACAAGCAACGTAGCCTCACCGGGCAAAATTGCTTGCCCTTTTTTCCTTTTTTGCTTTTTGCCTTGGTGTTTTTCTTGCTTGACCTTCTTAGCCTTTTTTTCATCGACCAAGCCTGTTTTTTTCAGTTGATCAAACAACGAATTACCCATTCAACATCACCCTTCTTTTTCCGATTCGCGTAGAAATGGGTATGCGATAACTTTTTTATTTAGTGCTTTGGCTTGGGATCCAGGTCCTACCCTGTTTATCCTGAGCCTCAGACAAAAAAGTTACCACATGCCCATTCTTAATTTGCACTCTTTCAATCTATTTTCTCAAATTTTGAATCAAAGCGGTACAAATATTTACTATAGCAAACGGAAGGGGTTTATGCGGCACGTTTCTTCTGCGCTGCAGTGAATTTATCCAAATCACGGTCTGATGGGTAAATCATAGGTTCACGATCTACTTGCCATACTTTATGATGAGGTTTAATCACCGTATGATCATGACAAGATTCGAGAGTATGTTCACTGTCCGTCTCACAAACAAGTTGATCTTCTTCTTTCATAAAAGCAGTTTTTACTTCATAGGGAAAACTACCACATTGATTCCTGCCTGTTAACGAACAGCTTTTACCATGGAATAAATGATATACAGGATCCCAACCTAATATACTGGTCATAATCGGGTATATTGAAAAGAGTACCGCATAGGTTTCCCATACTACGGTTGCACTGGTAAAAACTATAGAATAATAGGCCGCTCCCAATATACCGATACCCGCCGCACCGCGAATCACACGATCAGCCAAACCCAAATTTTGTACCACACCTACTTTCTCTACAAACATATCCATATCGAACCTCCATAACTTATCTGGAAAATTATTAGTGGAGTATTAAAACAATTAAGTGAATTACGATCTGTGACTAAGTTACACAGCAGGCCGCTTATCTAAATTTAAAAGTGCTTCTCTATCTGTAACAATCAACTTACCGCGATGAAGTACGATCCAATTATGTTTTTCAAACTCTTTCAATTGTCGACTCACCACCTCACGTGCTGTGCCCAGCTCATCAGCAAGCTCTTGATGTGTTGCTTTTACTGTGGAAGAGTATGTGCTCACATTAAATAATAGCGTCGCTAACCGATGGTCCATATGCCCAAAAGCAAGCTGGTCAATCAAATTTAAAAAACCATCCATACCTTCATTAATAGATGCAAAAACCAACTGGCGAAACGCTTGAGATCGAGTCAACATAGATAAAAATTGTTTTTTAGACATAAAAAATAAACAACTCTCCATTTCTGCGATCGCATCAGCTGTATATTGACCCCCGCCCAACAAACAGGCACTCGTTAACTGACAGCCCTGTCCATCAGTAATATGGTAAAGTGTAATAACATGCCCCGTCTCGGAATACTTACTGACACGCACTGAACCTTTGAGCACAATGAAAAAACGCTCGCAATCATCATTACTATGAAATACCGAGGCCCCTTGCCTGAGCAACACAATTCGACCCAAGAACATTATTTCATTGCGAATAGTTTCATCTACACCCAAAAAATAAGGTGACATTAACAAAGATTCTTCCATGGACAGAGCATAATTCATACGCATAAGACAATAAATAACAGGATACATTCCCTACTTACTCACACCCTTTGATATAATTCCCCCTTATTCCTAGAAGCCTGTCTGAGAATGGCAAGTTTAGCGAAAAGGTAATTTTTTAGTTCTTATTGATCAATTACTTAAAAATTTAAATTTTCGAAAAACCGAGTTCTCAGACAGGCTTCTAGACAAGCAATGGTGTTGTAATTACTTATGAACGGATCATTATGACGAACACAAATACGCCTCTTGTAGGCATTATCATGGGCTCTACTTCTGACTGGGAGACGATGCGCCATACTGCTGAAAAACTTGAAGAATTCAATATTCCACATGAAATTGAAGTTGTTTCGGCTCACCGTACGCCCGACAAACTATTTATTTATGCGAGCACAGCCATTGAGCGCGGCCTGGAAGTCATTATTGCAGGTGCCGGAGGTGCAGCACATTTACCGGGCATGACCGCCGCCAAAACATCCCTGCCTGTATTAGGTGTACCTGTGCAAAGCAAAATGCTCAGCGGGCAAGATTCACTTCTTTCTATTGTACAAATGCCTGCCGGCATCCCCGTAGCGACATTAGCCATCGGTGTAGCAGGTGCTACCAATGCGGCTATTCTGGCCGCGTCCATCCTGGCAAACAAATATCCTCAGTATCGCAAGGCAGTAGAAAAATTCAGAAGCGCACAAACTCAGCGTGTTTTAGCCCAGCCCGACCCGAGAAAACTGAAAACATGATTATTGGAATTCTAGGCGGCGGTCAACTGGCCCGAATGTTAGCGCTTGCAGGTCACCCTTTAGGTTTACAATTTATCATACTTGACCCCGATAAAGATGCCTGTGCGGGTGTCGTCGCGGATCAAATTCAAGGGAACTATAATGATACCGCTAAACTTGAACTGCTCGCACAAAAAGCAGATGTTGTAACCTATGAATTTGAAAATGTTCCTGCTGCTGCCGTTGAATTTCTTGTCAAAAAAGTACCTGTTCACCCACCTCAGCTCGCTTTAATCACGGCTCAGGATCGGCTGAGCGAAAAAAAACTTTTTCGTAAGCTTGATATCTGCACCCCTGAATTCGTACCTGTCAATAGCCTGGAAGAATTACAAAGCGCCCTAAAAGAAATTTCATATCCTGCTGTAATCAAAACCCTTACTCAAGGTTACGATGGCAAAGGACAAGCGGTATTACGTAGCAAAGCTGATTTAACAACAGCGTGGAAAAACTTAAAAGGCGTACCCGCTATTGTTGAAGCGTTTATTCCCTTCGACCGTGAAATTTCCATCATCGCCGCACGTAGCCGCAGTGGTGAAACTAAATGTTACCCTGTTACAGAAAACGTTCACGATGCCGGTATATTACGTTTTTCCAAAGCATTACAAAACGACTCTGCCCAGCACCAGGCGGCTGATTATGTAAAACGACTGCTTAATCACCTTGATTATGTTGGTGTCATTGCACTGGAGTTATTTCAAGTGGGAAACCAATTGCTCGCGAATGAATTTGCACCGCGCGTCCATAACTCAGGTCACTGGACTCAAGATGGCGCTATCATTGACCAATTCGAGAACCATCTACGTGCAATACTCGATCTGCCTCTAGGCTCAACCGACAGCAGCGGCCACGCGGCCATGATCAACCTTATCAGCACCGTTCCATCACGAAAAAAAATCATGGAACAAACACATGCAAATTTGCATTTATACGGTAAAGAAGAACGCTTAGGCAGAAAACTAGGCCATATTAATATCTGCACAAATGATGAAGCAACCTTCAATAAAGAAATTGAAGCGCTACAGAATATCGTAAACCTATAGCAGCATAAGAAATTATTTACAAGCTCCGTCATCGTGCAAACCTGATGTCCTGTTATTTTCATTATTGACCCAAGCCATTATATCCTGCCATACCGCAGGAGCCTCTAGATCTCTTAATAACAAATGATATCCCTGCAAATAAAAACGAAAATCAATAGGGGCACGAAGGCGAGCGATTAGACTGCATATAGAATGTAATGGGATAACTTCATCTTTTTGCCCGTACAATATCAAAATTCGGCCTGATAACTGCGGAGCCACGGTGAAAGCTTCATCCATGAGCTGCACTAAACCATACAAAGAATCAAATCGAGTTTCTCGAATAAGATTTTCATCTTTACTCATTTGCCGAAGCAGGGGAATGTTGTCACTGACTTGAACACCCAAGCCCTTACCCGTTACTTTATAGCCAGGAACAGTATGTGACATTAACCAAAGAGTAAGCCGATAAGCCAAATTCATGGTTTCGCCACCCCATATTGCAGGCGCATTTAATATACTGCCCGCAACGTTCAAATCAGGAAAGCGGGCCAAAGTTGAAATAACTACGGCCGCACCCATGCTATCGCCTAATAAATAAATTGGAATATTCGGGTGATATTTTTCAATCTCAGATATAAAATAATATAAATCAACTTGCAAACGGTTTTTCCCCGGCCAAAGCCCTCGGTGTTGAGTAGCTCCAAATCCTCTTTGATCATAACTATAAAAAGTGATGCCATGTTCAGCAAGGAAAGGGCCGGGCAATGCGAATGCGTTGTGATAATCGTTAAAACCATGAACCCCTATAATAACGGCTTGAGTTTGCTGCCGAGACAACCAGACCTTAATCGGTAAAGTCACTCCATCATGAGCAACAAACGCCTTTTCTGTTAAAACAGGTGATTGGTTAACTTGAGTAAGAGGATGAATAACAGGGGCACAGCTACAAAGAACGAGCACTAGCCCCACAAACCACGCATGGTACATGATTGTTATTCAGGCAATAAATTATTTTCTAACTGACGAGACATTTCCCCAGTGATTGTTACATTATCACTAGCAATTTCGGCATAAAGTCGATGTACAATGATTGCGTAATCTTGCGGGTCAATCTTTCCGCCCTCCCCCTCCTGAGAACGTGAAGCCAGATAAGGAACATCCATACCTTTAATCTTAAATGTTTCTAAAACCGGCCCATATCGCCACAACTTGCCTCCATCCACCTCAAGCTCAGCAACATATTGTGCCATCGCCATGCGAATAGGATATTCAAAGCGAGAATCTGCGATTAACCATACGACCGAACCAATTACACTTGCCGGAACCATTATAACCCATACCGTTTTGGCAAAGGTTACATCCGGTACAACACCATTAGACCACCCAAAATAAGCAACGCCGAAACACAACATGTAAACAACACTTGCAGCAATCAATCCAAATAGTTTGGATTTTCCTTTGCCCGGCTTGGTTAAACTTTTATATTCCAACCTGGAAAAATTAAAATCACTCTCCAGCTGTTTAATAATAATTTTTTTTATATGCCGACGGCCTTTTGTTTTGCCAGCCATTTTTACTACACCTTATTCTTATTAATTAACCGCAACGCATAGGCTCTTGCAGTTTGATATGGTTATTCGCTGTCTTCACTTCCTGAGGAGATAGGTCTTTTAGTAAAGCATCACGTTCCGCTGCAGCCAAAGGAACCGAATTTTCTGCAGCCAATCTATACCATGCATAGGCTAAAATTAGCTCTTGTCTATGGCTTTCGCCATCGTGTGTATCCATACGTAAGCCGTAAAAACGACCCACTTCATACTGAGCAGGCCCATAACCCTGTATCGCCGATTTACAAAACCACTGTAATGCAATCGTTGTATCGTGCCCAGCACCAAAACCACAACAGTATTCTAAACCTAATTCATGTTGCGCCTTTGGGTCACCTTGTTCTGCGTTGACCTTGAGCTGACGAATCTTGTCACTGGTGAACGGTACAAAACTACAACTACTGAGCAATATGCCCATCAACCCTATCAAAATTAGCCGACCCATAACTACGTACTCTCAAATTTTCAGGGAAGACGCATTTATTAATGTACCACCTTTAACCCAATAACCTACGTCACATCACCCACATTGTATGGGAATTTAAATGTTTTTTCACCCCTTCGACATTTTACTTTAAATTCCAGCATCCAGTCACCCCGTACATCAAACACGTTTGTTCGCCCATGATAAGTACCAGCAGGGCCACGTTCTTTCATTTCCAGCCAGTCAACGACAGCTTCACTGGAACTCACTTTACTATATTGCTGAAATTTAATATCGCACGCAGGAATGCCATTTCGTTCTTTTCTCAATGTTGCGTATATCTTTGCTGATTCCCCTACAATTAAAGGGTGCGGGTCATGGGTAATCGAAATGAAATATTCATCCGTTTCTTGAGTTTGAGTAAACAGGCCTAAATCACAAGCAATCAGACTCACAGCCAACAATAGCAGTATTATTTTTGTCATACTTATCCGTCCTCGGAGTTATCTTCCCATTCAGCATCCCGTTCCTGACGAAGAAACTGAACTGAGAAAAACGATCTCATATATTTTGAATTTGGCATAATATGCTAAAAAAACTATTCTGCTTTTTCAAGCAAAGGAAATTTCGCTACAATAGAGACTTTCTTATCTCCCCTTAAAAAAACAATAGGCAACCAAGTACCGGCTTGCATCTTTCTTACAATATCAATCACCTCAATAACCCGCTTAATTTTAATTCCGGCCAGCTCTACAAGAACATCGCCCTTCTCTAAACCTGCGGCTTGTGCAAGGCTATCATCAACAACTTTACTCACTTTTACCCCTTTTTCCGCAGGTTCGATATGGACACCCAACTTCTGTCTACCCGAAAAACTACTCCTGGGTAACTCAGGCATTCCGTAAACGGCGCTGGCCAAATCGGGCGTTAACATTTCGCAATCGTAGCCTTGCTCCCAGGGAATGAGAGTCTTCACACTCTTAACACCTAAGTCTTGCAATTGATGAGGCACACCAAACCCATTCATAAGATGCCCGCTCCCCATAAGAGCCACGACTTGACGTTCAGGCCTGTCTTTAACAAGCACTTCAATACTTTGGGCCATCGCACGATCCCATAATTGTTGCCCTTGAACAAAGCGTTTAAAACCACTGTTTTTCTTCAGCTCATTCAGATCGGTATTTTTTTTGTCTTTTGTTTGCGATCCACCATGACCATGTAGTGCAAATGTTGAGGCTAACATTGCTAAATAGGCATCGCTCGGAACAGCGGGGTCACTAATTCCATCTCGCCGTTCTTTAGGAATATTATGCCATCCCTTCTCTTTCACCTCTTTTTTTAAATCTTGCTCAACATTAATACCGTACATAGGTATATTATTCATTCGCGCAAACCGTAAAATAGGAAGATAAAGTTCGGCATCAAATTTCCAATACTCATACCATTTCGACTCTTTAAGGAAGGTCTCCTCGTTCGTTTCCCCCCTAACCCATCGATCCAATGCCGGTTGCGCGCTTCTGGGTAACATTTCAAGCCCAATTGCTAAGGATGAACGTTGGTTAAACAAAGCTGTTATGGTTGCCAGCTCCCAATCATGATGTAACACACTGTCATGAAATTCACCCAACAACACAACCGGACTCGTAGCCAGGCTTTTTATTATATCCTGAGTAGACCGTTGCTGATTATGCTCTACAGCCTGCCAAACATAAGGGGGCACGCACATTTCCTGTTTATGCGATGGTGACATAGCGAATACCATATTAGCCATAAACAAAAGCCACACCCCAAACAAAAGCTGCTTTTCAACTATCCTTAGTTTCATCACTCTGTCTTCCTTTATTTGGTCTTTTATTTAAGGATCGTACATGAAATAAATTACTCATTCAGAAATTCTAATTTTGCCTCTTGAGTCCTGCGTGCCCCAACTATTAATGGGACCCATAAAATCGTCATTTTCAGTTTGCCCTAGGAGCCTGTCCGAGAATGAAAGTCGTCACGAGGGAAAGTCATTTTGAGACATATTTTTCGTTCATTTGAGGCGAATAGTTGCGCTATTCAACGAAAATGAACGGAAAAATGGCCAAAAGGAATTTTCCGCAGAAGGCTTTTCATTCTCAGACAGGCTCCTAGTGCACGGTACGTAAGTTGTTTCGTATACATACCTATACTCTGTGAGCAATATAGCTATAAACAACTTAATTAGTAACCCTTACTCTCAGTCGAAAATTAGACATGCACAAGCCGATCATGTTCAACCTATATTCCTGTAGCCTCTTAGTCAGAGCGTTAGTAATTACAGACTCTTGTTCAGTATAAAAAACGATTCAAGGCTCAAAACAAGTTATTTATATACTTTTTTGCTTTTTTTAAGCTGTTTACTTGACAAACAACGCGCGCTAACTTATATCATCATTGTATACAGTCCACATAGGAGTAGACGATGGCAGTAAAGAAAAAAGCAAGCACCAAAAAGAAGGCCGTGGCCACTAAAGCAGCAACACCAGTGCGACGCGTGAAAGCAATCAAGGAGCCTTACACCAAAACCACTCTGTTCACTACAATTGCAGAAAATACTGAACTCACCAGAAAACAAGTTGCTTCAGTATTTGACGAATTAAAAACGGCGATTGAAGGGCATGTGAAAAAAGGAGGTGCTCAGGCATTTACGCTTCCTGGTCTACTGAAGGTAAAAGTGATTCGCAAGCCAGCCACTCGCGCTCGTAAAGGCATTAACCCATTCACTAAAGAAGAAACAGTATTTAAAGCCAAACCTGCTCGCAATGTTGTAAAAATACTTCCGTTAAAAGCACTAAAGGATATGGTCGCTTAATCTTTTAAAAGTTTATATTTTCGATATTCCCTGATCGCTTGATTCAAAATCAGGGAATATCGCATTTTCCATTTCCATCAAAACAGACCTTGATCCTTCCGGAAACACATAAAATGAATGAAACTTCTTGCAACAGATGATCGCGCTATTGACCCTGCATCGGTACTAACATCATTCATGTTTGAATCTCTCTACTGAAGCTCAGCAATCCATATGACACTACGCTAATCAGATTGCTCCTTCTGTCGTCAAATCAACGCAAAAATATGAGCTACAGGTAACCGTTTCCGAACACTGCGTACACAGCATTGAAATATCCTGTTTTAACCTTGAGATGACAACGACAGAAGCAGAATAAGTAGTTATACTATTTTTGAACAAACAATTTAAAGAGTAAGGTTGAAGTCAATGTTAAAACGCATAAAACGCTTTTTAAGTGAGGAAATTCCTCCGTATATTCGCGCAAAGGATAAAAAACCATACTTTCAGCAATACAAAGAAATGTCTGCTCTTTGGTCTTATTATCGACACTTACCTTATGATTATATTAAAGATGGCATTTATCACCAGTCTTTTGACTGCGACGTAGTGGATTATATTCCTCGAAAATGGATTGAACATTATCAAATGCATATCAACCCAGCCAACAGCAGAGCTAATGCCGACGATAAAATTATTTTTAATCAATTAATGATGGCAGCAGGTATCACAACCGTACCTATTTATTTTGTAATAGATCGTCACAGTGGAATATTGCATCTGGACAGTAATACAACAACTCAATTTGACAAGTTTGTGAGCAAGTTGAGCCAGTGTAAAAATAGGTATTTTTTTGTCAAACCATATAACGCCCTATGTGGTGAAGGGATATTTAGATTTGAACTGCAAGATGGAAAATTGCTAATAGAAGATAAGATTTATGATGAGGCTACGTTCTTTAATACTTTATTTTCTAAGCACTTTAAAAAATTTATTGTTCAACCTGCTGTCGAGCAGCATCATGTTTTACATGCACTTTGCCCGAGTTCGATTAATACCGTTCGTATTCATACCTTAGCGTTGAATAATAAAATAGTAATTAATAGCGCCGTACTTCGAATGAGCAATGGTATCTCTTATGTTGATAATGCAGCTAGAGGGGGCTTTTTTGCGACGATAAATATGGATACAGGTCAATTAGCTTCTACGGCGATGAATAAAGCGCAGTATAACGGAGTAGTCATTGATTGCCATCCGGTAACAAGAGTTAAATTTAAAGGTATTACGATCCCCTACTGGAGCGAAGTCTTACAAACCATTAAAGTTGGCGCTGAACAGATGAAGCCATTGGGATGCTTGGGTTGGGATGTCGTGATAGGGGTTGATGGCCCGATTATTTTAGAGACCAATCAAAATTTTAATCCGTTCATATGTCAATACGGAGTTAATGGTTTACGGAAAACAATACTAGGCCAAGAGATTATTACTAAATTCTCACGTACCAAATAGCCTGCTTTACCCTAATCGAACAAGATTCATTATGAGGAAAAAACTGGCGAAATTGAACTGTTACGTTCAATCAAAACAAGGACAATATTGAAGTTAATGTTACAACGTATAAAACGATTCTTGAATGAAGAAATGCCTTCATATTTTCGCGCAAAAGATAAGAAGCCATATTTTCAGCAATACAAAGAGATGTCTGCTCTCTGGTCTTATTATCGATACCTCCCCTATCATTATATTAAAGACAGCATTTATCTCAAGTCTTTTGACGGCGACGTTTTGGATTATCTTCCTCCAAAGTGGGTTGAACGTTATCAAATGCATATTAACCCAGCCAACAGCAGAGCTAATGCCGACGATAAAATTATTTTTAATGAGTTAATGATAGCCGCAGGCATCCCTATTATACCCATTTATTTTGTAATTGATCGGCACAGTGGAATATTGCATCTGGACAGCAATACAACGACTCAATTTGACAGATTTGTGAATGAATTGAGCCATTGTAAAAGTAAGCATTTTTTTGTTAAACCCTATAACGCTCTATGTGGTGAAGGCATATTTAGATTTGAACTACAAGATGGAAAATTGTTAATAGAAAATAAGGTTTATGATAAGGCAGCGTTCTTTAATACTTTATTCTCTAAACACTTTAAAAAATTTATTGTTCAACCTGCTGTCGAGCAACATCAAGTTTTACATAAGCTTTGCCCGAGTTCGATTAATACCGTTCGCATTCATACCTTCGCGTTGAATAATGAAATAATAATTAATAGCGCGTTACTTCGAATGGGCAATGGTACGTCTTATGTTGATAATGCAACTAAAGGAGGATTTTTTGCGAAAATAGATATCGACACAGGTCAATTAGCTTCTACAGCAACGAATAAAACGAAATATGGCGGAATAGTGACTGATTGCCACCCGGCAACAAGAGTTAAATTTGAAGGTATTACGATCCCCTACTGGAGTGAAGTCTTGCAAACAATTAAAGTTGGCGTTGAACAATTGAAGCCATTAAAATGGCTGGGCTGGGATGTCGTGATAGGGATTGATGGCCCTATTATATTAGAGACTAATCAAAATTTTGGTGTTTTTTTATGTCAGTATGGAGCCAATGGTCTACGAAAAACAGCATTAGGTAAAGAGATTATTACTAAATTCTTACCTTCCAAATAGCCTGCTTTAGACTGGACTCAACAAGCACTCAAGCATATACCCATGGCGATTAATATGTTACTCAGAGAGTTACTATTTATTAATAGGTAATCTAAATTGCTCACCATCAATAGATAAAATCACTCCCTTAATATCAATACTATCCACGGACAAGCCTTCATCTGTTATGTTTCCTTCGCGATACTTTCTCATATTAATAAATACAAATCGCTCATTTGAAGAGTCACCATAAACATGAACATCCAGACTTAACTCAGGCAAGGTCATAAGGGCACCGCCCATAAGTGGGTTAGCTTGCACCTCGGAAAGCAGAGGGACAATGTCCAGCTCAGGCTCCTCAGCAAATTCAGGCCGTCTATCCTCGTCGCGCTCTTCTTTTTTACTTATTTTATGCGCTTCCTGCTGCGATATTTTTATTTCTGTGCTTTCTACTTTTGTATTTTTTTCTGGAACCTTAAAACTATTATCTCTGATAGCTAATATATCTTGCTCTTGCGGTAAAGCAGTTTTTATTTGAATATCACTCTGTGGTATTTTTCTTGTCTGAACCTTGCTTTCTTGTTGCTCTATAGGTCGCGCCACATCAGCATCAGCAGAAAGAACTTCCGTCTTGTTTTTCGTCACAAAAAAGTAAGCACCTATAATGACCACCAAGACAAGCACGCCAATAATAATTTCTTTTACACGTCCAGTAGCATTAGAGCTTGATGGCGGCAATGACGGCTGCCCCAACTCAGCTAATGTCGGCACCTTACCCAGGTTACGCTCTTTCTCTGACTTTTTAAGCGCATCTAATATATAGGACATATTTTTAACGCTCTTTCTTCAAAAAAGGAATACTTCCATCCCTTAAAGCAGCATTCAAATACATCATGGTACGTACGCCAACTACGCCATCAACCTCCAGATCATGCGTCAATTGAAACATTTTTATTCTTTTCATTAGTTTTCGGTCAAAGATATGCGCCTCTTCTGAACTCGGTTGAACATTGTCTATTTTATCCAGGTTTCGTCGCAGCCATAATACCACTTCGCCGGCATCGCCCTGTCGAATAACTTTGATACCTAATGCGGGAGGTCGCCATAAAACAAAATATTCAGATGGCCAAATACTTTTTAACTCAGCAAGCGGCATCATAATATTCTGCCCTCCTACAGAGACCTGAACATGATCATCTCTAATAGCCATGATAGCCATATAGTGCTTAGCTTCGCCTTCACCTTCAAACCACACGATAGCAGGACGATTTAATGCTACAAATTCTGCCCATGAACTACGACCCCAATGACAACGTAACCGGGCACTCGTTGCTCTGTCGCATCCTGACACGCCAGACAAAGATCCGTAATCCAGCTGCCAACGGGCAAACAAACTAAAAAACACATTATTTAAATCAGTTGCAGCAGCCTGAGCAAGTCGAATTGTAACGTCCTTGGCTGACAAAATTTCGTATGATTCTTGGTCTTTCTTATCAATTTCCTGTTCAGATTCAGGCTTTACCTTAGCAGTCGCGACCGCTATAACACGATCCTGAATGCTCTCTTCAGACTCAGCGAATCTATTCCATGTATTAATTTTTGACTGAATATCAAACATGTTCAATTGCCAAGCCAGACTAACAAGCACTACCACGCTGAGAATACCCGCTCCAGCAATCCATTTCCCGTTACTTTTAGGGAGATCCAGCTTACCGCCCACTTCTCTAGCGGCATGCTTCACAAATGAAGCTTTAACTTGGTACACACCTTTAGCATAGGCGCCCAGCAAAGCACGATCACAAAGGATATTAATTAAGCGTGGCACCCCTTTTGATAATTTAGTTATTTGATTGATCGCCCCATCGCTAAACAATGGATGACTGGCTCCAGCCACTCGCAAACGATGCTGTATATACCCTTTAGATTCTTCACGGGTCATAGCAATAAGGTGATAACGAGCGGTTACTCTTTGGGCCAATTGACGCATATTAACGGTAGATAACAAGTCACGGAGTTCCGGCTGCCCTACCAGTATTATTTGCAACAACTTCTGCTGAGATGTTTCCAGGTTAGTCAACAAACGAATTTGTTCTAATACGTCCGCCTGAAAATTTTGCGCCTCATCAACAATCAATATAACGCGACGTCCCTGTGCATGTGCCTGCAAGAGAAAATCATTCAAATGGCCAACAAGAACTTTCATACTGGACGTGCCCAGTGGATAAACAATATGCAAATCATCACACAGCGATGCAACAAATTCAAAAGCAGTCAAACGAGGGTTCAATATGAGAGCGACATCGACATTTTTATCCAACTGCTCTAATAATGCTCTAATCAGAGTGGTTTTACCCGTACCAACTTCACCGGTAAGCTGAACAAAACCACCTCCTTCCTTGATGCCAAAAATCAAGTGCGCCAACGCTTCCTGATGACGCTTGCTCATAAACAAATATCGTGGATCAGGAGTTATGGCAAAAGGAGGGGCAGACAATCCAAAATAATCACTGTACATCAGGGTATTATACCCTATCGTTGCATAAAAAATCAGACACAGAAACTATTTGAAATAGTGTAACGATTTCGAGTCCACTCATGATATGACGACTGACTAGAGACAAGAATCAGTGCGCTCAATATAGTTAACCGTTTAGAGAAATGAAAGCTTGTTGAAAAACAAGTTTACTGCGGCTATTTTTTACCAATCAAACTTGTCCACTCGCAACGCAAAAAAAACACCAATTACACCACCAATAAAAAAAGAAAAGACAACCGATTCATAGGCTAAACTCATTTAGTTAACACTCCCTAAAAAACTTAATATTGTTAAAACAATTCCATTAATAACTTTAACGACAACTTAGGACATATGTTTAATAAAGCTGCATAACACGCATTTAAATTAAGAATTAATTGTTCAGATATGAGCTAAATTCCAAGCACACTTCTTCCGTACTTTCCCTTATATACAGAAGTAGAAATAGCATTTAGAGTGTAACTAATCAGAGACACACTAAGGTTCGCCATTTATGCGCTAAAAAATGATTATTTACAACTTGTAAACTCACATTTTTCGCCTTGAACTAACGAATTTCAGGGAGCCTCTGTGCGCTTACTTTAGAGTCCGTTTTAAATAACGTACTAAACCTTAAATCTAGAAAAATTTAGTTGATTCACGGAGCGAACAGGAATGCGGCTAAAATTAAAAATCAATCTGATGTTATCCATGCTGTTGGTTACGCCTATGGTATGTGCAACATCGGACATGCGATTGATAGTGAAATACAAAAATGATGCGTCATTTTTGTCCGCTTTTTCAACACAAACCGCCCCACAGCGCCAGAAAACTATGCAAGCAGCAGCATTGCTGCTCAGCAAAAATGTTAATACGTCAGTACGTTTCATTCATTCTATGAGTTTACCGAATCACCATGTCTTTGCTGCTAAAAGCCGCACGGACAACATTCAACAAGTAATACAAGAGCTAAGCGTTAACCCTAACGTTGAATATGTCGAGGAAGATAAACGGCTTCAGGCTTTCTTTACTCCTAATGACCCCGAGTACCCGAATCAATGGCATTACCACAGTTCAAGCGGAGGGCTCAACTTGCCCGGTGCCTGGGATAATGCTACGGGCAGTGGTGTCGTTGTTGCTGTAATAGATTCAGGGTATCGACCTCACTCAGATCTCAATCCTAATATATTGCCAGGTTATGACATGATTTCAGACCTACTTCTCGCAAATGATGGCGACTTACGTGACAGCGATGCCCGTGATCCTGGGGACGGAGCACGCGCAGGGGAATGCGGTATTAACCAACCCGCACGAAACAGTAGTTGGCATGGAACCCATGTGGCCGGTACCGTTGCAGCCGTAACGGATAACAGCACTGGTGTTGCGGGCGTAGCTTTCAATGCTAAAGTCGTACCTGTGCGGATTCTTGGAAAATGCGGAGCGATTCTTTCAGATCTCCTTGATGCCATGGTATGGGCTGTCGGCGGTAGTGTGTTCGACGTACCAATAAATAATAACCCGGCCCAGGTTATTAATATTAGCCTGGGCGGTTCTGGTGCATGCGGCCCATCTATGCAAAATACCATTAACCTAGTTCGCAACACTGGTGCAACGATCGTTGTGGCAGCAGGTAACGAAAATGACAATGCCAATAACTTTAACCCGGGGAATTGCAGCGGTGTGGTAAACGTTGCGGCAACAGATATTAATGCCGGTCGGGCACTCTATTCAAACCACGGCACAGCGGTGACTGTCTCGGCCCCCGGCGGTGTAATGAGTTCAGCTCTGGATCCCAGCGGTATATTTTCAACCAGTAACAGTGGCACTACAGCCCCGGGTTCCGATAACTATCGTTTTTTATCAGGCACATCAATGGCATCACCGCATGTCGCGGGTGTTGCAGCCCTGCTGTATCAAGCCAAGCCAGACATCACCCCAGATGACGTTGCAGCATTGCTTAAAAATAATACTCGCCCGTTTGGCGATAATTGCACCACCTGTGGAACAGGTATTGTCGATGCTACGACCGCAGTCAATGCCGCTCTAAACAACGATATCGACCCCAACCCTGAAGATACAGTTTTGGTCAATAATATTGCCAAAACCGGATTAAGTAGCGCCGCCAATAATCAACTATATTTTACCTTTGAAGTGCCAGAAAATGCCACTTCACTAAGTTTCAACTTAAGTGGCGATGGCGATGCAGATCTTCATGTGCTCTTTGGCAGCCGACCTACAACGCTTGATTTTGATTGTCGCCCCTATATGGATAGTAGCAATGAAATTTGTGAATTTACTAACCCTAAAGCAGGAACCTGGCACGTAATGATTGAGGCCTTTCGTGCTTATAATGATGTTTCTTTAGTCGCCAGCTATAAAAAAGGTAATGGCGGCGGAGCTGGGGATAGCCTGGAAATCAATGACATCAATGCCAGTCTCGGTAACTGGAAACATTACTCAGTGACGGTGCCTGCTGGTATGAACAGCTTAAATATTACTATCTCCGGCGGTGCTGGTGATGCCGATTTATATGTTCGTTATCTTACAGAACCTGAAACAGGCAAGTTTCATTGCCGCCCGTATAAAAATGGTAACGCAGAATCCTGCAGGTTTACTACACCGCAAAGCGGCACTTGGTATATTGGTATACGTGCTTACAGAACATTTAGTGGTGTAACACTGAATGTTAATCTTGAGTAGCAGCTTGCAATATAACAGTTCAAAATACCCACTCAAAAAGATCGATTAAACCTTGAGGTAAGACCGGTACAGTTATTTTTTTTATTTGCTTTTTGGGCTAAAGATTCAACGTAACTACTTTTTAACAAAAAATGTGCAAAGTTACTTTTTAAATCTGATACTTAGGAGACGTTCTCAATCACCTTTCGTAGCGAAATTCTGACCCTTTTCCGCGCTAGCGGCGTTGCGGTTCGTTGCAATAGAGCGACTACTACACCTTGCCTTGCCTGCACGAAAACACCTCTAAATCTATCTCATTGAGAACACCCACTAAATAATTATTTTTTAACTTTCTCTCTTTTTGCTTAAATATTTAAGATAATTGGCTGAAAGCATTTCTATGATCTATATTTATTAATACTCAATCCTGCACTCACTCAGCACAGGCTCTTGATCTGTATAGCGATATAAAATGTTGCGGACTGCGGGATCCGGGTAATAACTCAAATTTTCAAGGAGGGATAATCATGAAGAAAAAAATCATCATCTGTTGCGATGGAACATGGAGTGCCCCAGAGTCATTAGACAATAACAGCGTTACTAACGTGGTGAAAATGCTTCGCTCGATTCAACCAAATGATACTGATAACACGATTCCGCAAATTGTTTATTACAACCGAGGATTAGGTACAGGCTCCGGCAGCAGTAAAGTTCGCCGTCTTTTTGAGGCCGCTACCGGGTACGGTATTTCTCGTAACATCGAAGATTGTTATCGTTTCTTGGCAAATAATTATGTCGCAGGAGACGAACTTTATTTTTTTGGCTTTAGCCGAGGAGCATACACAGTAAGAGCGCTAATTGGCTTACTGGATTGTGTTGGCTTGTTAGACAAAGACGAACTCGCCTCTTTTCCAGAAGCATTCCGCTATTACAGAACCCCGCCCAATAAGCGCATGACTCCACCGTTTAACTTAGAAAGCAACGTTAAACCTTCCATTCATCTACTCGGCGTATGGGATACTGTCGGCGCTCTAGGCGTACCCATACCCATGTTGCATGCTATTTCAAAAAAATTGTGGGTTGGTTTTTTTGATACCAAGTTAAGCGAAAAAGTTGAACGAGGCTATCAAGCTTTAGCTATAGACGAACACAGAAAACTTTTCACTCCGGCTCTTTGGAGCCAATCATCGGAAAATCAACATATCACCCAAGCCTGGTTCTCTGGAACACATTCTAATATTGGCGGCGGCCGCAAAAATAGAGAGCTTTCCGACATTGCATTTAGCTGGATTGTGAATCGCGCTAAAGATGCAGGGCTCATATTTAGTAGCACTTACCTCGACAGCTTAATAAAAGTCAATCCCAACCCCAGTGGAAAAATTCACCCTTCTTTTTCCATGCCTTATAAATTATTTCAAAAAAATGAACGCCATATACGCCACACAGGAAACATGGAAACGACTGGGGAAATGATTCACGAAAGCGTAATCGAGCGATTAGAAAGTATGAGTGATTACAAACCAGAGAATATACTGCAAGGTGCATCAAATTTTGATAATTGCCTAAGTCGTACAAATGGCCATCTTGCTATTACCATAGGAGAGAAAACATTGCCCATATTTAGGGAACGCAAAACCTCAAGAACAAGCACAACCACGGGTAATGTTATCCAGGGGGAATTCACACCCAGTACAGAAAATAAAAAAACCATTACTGGGAAAATTGGTGATTATTCAACCCGGGGTGGCGCATCCTTGAATGGCATGATCACAATACCTTTTTCAGTCGGCACACAAGGTGTACTGAAAACGCTCAAGCTAGGCAACAGAAAAGCGACTGTGGCATGGTGTAACACACATAGCTTAGGTTTGAAATTTGCTAATTAATAAAGGTCTATGTCGTAATTTTTCTGTGTTCTCTGTGGTTAAAAGTCACTCACCAAAAGAAGAGACAATTAACCACAGAGCGCACGAAAAAGGAATCACTCTTATGCTTTCCTGCCAACCTTTTAAAAGTTATGCGCACTGGCATAGTTTATAATTGTAAAAGCCATACTGCTAAGGGGGAGTACTTTATCTGCAGCGCCCAGGGCAATGGCTTCTTTAGGCATGCCAAAGACGACACAGGTTTTTTCATTTTGGGCGACCGTAAGTGAACCCACATCATGCATCGCTTTCAAACCTGCGGCACCATCATCCCCCATGCCAGTGAGAATCATACCCAGAACGTTCTTTCCAGCATTTCTTGCAACCGACTTAAACAATACGTCAACCGATGGTCGATGACGATTAACCAAAGGACCGTCAAACACCTTTACACAGTATTGAGCACCACTTTTAATCAGTTCCATATGCCGTCCACCCGGCGCAATGAGTGCGGTTCCTGGCAAAACCCGATCATTATCTTGTGCTTCCTGGACTCTGATTTCAGAAATTCCATTTAACCTTTTGGCAAACATGGCGGTAAACCCTTCGGGCATATGCTGAACAATAACAATACCCGGTGCGTTAACCGGTAACTTTGGTAACACCTCTTCCAATGCTTGTGTTCCTCCTGTGGAGGTACCAATAGCGACAATTCGCTCCGTAGTTCGCATCGCTCGGGACCGTAAAGGCTGTGATGATGCAACACTCACCACCGCATCATCTTTAAGCGGTGCTTTCTGTGCCTTTCGCGGGGAGGATTTCAGGTTAGCTACATTTGCCCTTGAGGCGGTCTTAACAATATTAGTGAGATCCTGGGTGACATCTTCTAAAAAGTCCTTCACCCGCCCTTTTGGTTTGGTTACGATGGCAACAGCACCCGCCAAAAGCGCGTCCAGAGCGATGCCTGTGCCTTCCTCTGCCAACGAAGAACAAATCACAACCGGAGTGGGCCGCTCGGCCATTATTTTTTTCAGGAAGGTTATGCCATCCATGCGTGGCATTTCCACATCCAGAACAATAACATCAGGCCAATCAGACTCCATTTTTCTCAGCGCAAAAATAGGGTCTGCAGCACTGCCTATGACTTCGATGCCAGGATCTTTCCCCAACACATTCATCATAACCTGGCGTACTACAGCCGAGTCATCAACAATAAATACTCGTATTATTTTTGGCATAACGACAGTTTATTTTTTTTGATAAACCGAAGGTTGTAACGGAACTACTTTATCCGTTACACCATGCAGATTTTCAGAATGAGAAATCATTAAATAACCCTTGGGTTTTAAACGCCGCAGGATGCCCGCTACAATCTGTTGCTTGGTCTTTAAATCAAAATAAATTAAAACATTGCGCAAAAATATCACATCAAAATCGCCCAACGCACTTTGATCATGTTTTAAATTGGCATGAATAAAGTTCACATTTCTACGCAGCTCGGGCGTAATAACGAAAGTACCTTCTTGACTCCCTACACCTTTAAGACAATATTTATGTAATAATTCAGTAGGCATATCCTGTAGTCGATTCAGAGGATAATGCCCTTTTTTTGCGCGTTCGACAACCCGAGTACTAATATCCGTGCCGGTGACGTTCCAATCATAGCTTCGACCATATTCAGCCAGAGTCATCGCCAGGGAATACGCTTCCTCTCCTGATGAACTGGCCGCACTCCAATAACGCAACTGAGCACCACGTTGTTGAGGCAGCACCTTTTCACGTAAAAAATCAAAATGTTTAGGCTCTCTAAAAAAATAGGTTTCATTGGTCGTTAATAAATCAACCGAAACTTGCAATTCACCACCCAGATCACCCTTTATATATTTATAATATTCATAATAGCTGCTCATCTTGTAATGTTTGAGACGTGGCGCTAACCGGCTTCTTACCAATATTTTTTTCTCAACACTAAGATTAATACCGGAAATCTCATAAATCAAAGTACGGAAAAGATTAAATTCTTCATTAGTTATGTCTACCGATTCCATATCAAGTGTTTTCATCTTTATTTTTTACAAGTTCATTTTGGCTTACCATTGCAATTTCTTCTACGGACAGCACCTTGTCGGCATTAAGAATAATTACAACATTGTCCCCGATCTTAGCCATGCCCTGAATAAAATCAACACGTATTTTTGCACCAAACACCGGTGGTGGTTCAATATCGGATACTGGAACTTCTAATACCTCTGACACAGAATCCATAACTACACCAACATCTTGCTTGCCCTCCTCGGTAGTTACTTCGATGATGACAATACATGTTTTCTTTGTGATCTCATTACTCTGACCACTAAAACGCGTTGCAAGATCGACAACAGGAACAACGGACCCCCGAAGATTAATAACACCCTTGATAAAGACGGGCATCATCGGCACCGTGGTCAGTTGTCCGTATTGTAAAATCTCCTTAATATTAAGTATGCCCAGAGCAAACATTTCACTGCCTAAATAAAAAGTCAGATACTGTTCTTCTTCCGCTTGCTCATCCTTAAACTCCATCTTTTCTGCAGTTGACATAAGCCCCTCCTAAAACTTTACAAATTCATTTTGACTTCCTGTCGCCACCGACTGTTCATCAAGTATCGATTCGACGAGTGAGGAAACCGGTCTGCCATTTGAAGATGATCTTTGTTGTCTATCACCAGAGACAGTAAAAAAGCTCATCAAATTTTGTAATTTTTCAGATTGATCGCTCATTTTTCCGGCCGTTTCAGCTAATTCTGAAGATGAAGTCGCACTTTGTTGGGTCACTTTACTTAATTGATCCATAGCACAATTAATTTGCTCGGCACCTGAAGATTGTTCCTCTGAGGCCATGCTGATCTCTTGAACCAAATCTGAAGTTTTGTTAATTGACGGTACAATATCGTTTAATAAGTTCCCTGCCTTTTCAGCCAGGCCAACACTATTTTCTGCCACCTCACTGATTTCCTGAGCGGCCACTTGACTGCGTTCAGCCAGCTTTCTGACTTCAGCCGCGACCACCGCAAAACCTTTGCCATGCTCTCCCGCACGCGCCGCTTCTATTGCTGCATTAAGCGCCAACAAATTAGTTTGATACGCAATATCATCAATAATGCCAATCTTGTCTGCTATAGACTTCATCGCGGTTACTGTTTCAGAAACAGCCTCGCCTCCTTCATTTGCTTCTTTAGAAGCTTTACTTGCCATACTGTCTGTCACTTTTGCATTTTCAGTATTTTGTTTAATTGAAGCCGACATCTGCTCAACCGATGCCGAGGTCTCTTCCACACTCGCAGCCTGCTCATTCGTTGACTGGCTCATAGTTTGAGCTGTTGATGAAATTTCTTCTGCTGCAGAAGATAAATTGTCGCCAGCGAAGCGGACATTCATAATCGTTTCTGATAGTTTATCGACCGTGTCATTTAATGTGTTTTTCAACACGCCAAACTCACCAGAATAATTTTGTTCTATTTTTTGGGTCATATCTCCCTGGTGCATCAAAGTAAGAATACGTTTAACTTCGTTAATCGGACCCACTACATTGTCCAAAGTCTCATTCACGCCATTTATGATGAGATTAAAATCTCCTCGATGTTTTGTTGCATCTGCACGTACGTCTAGGCGACCTTCAGCTGCGGCGGAAGATAACATTTTGGCATCAACAACCAATTCTTTTATATTAGCTCTAACCTGTTCAACGATTTCATTAATAAATACTTTTTTACCCGGAAAAGTTTCCAGTGGTGCATCAAAATCTCCCTCACCAAATTTCTTGATGCAGGCCAGCGCTGTTTTTTTCACATGAATATGGCCATTGACCATATTATTCACACCTTTGGCCATGGTATAAAATTCATTTTCAAACAGACTTTCATCTATAATAATATCAATATCGCCTAGGTCATGCTGTCGAGACATTTCATTCATTTGCGAAATGAGTTTTTTGATGTTTTGTTGTGCTCCATCAATGGATTTTAAAAGCAAACCTACTTCATCTTCTCGTGACGTGTCTGCTTTAAAATCAAGGTTTCCGACGGCTAATTTATCAGCCATATTCACCGCGTCATTAATAGGAATAGTGATAGAGCGGGTAACCAGGATTGCACCGGCAATGCCAATCAACAGCGCCATTGCACCCATGCTCATCATTATCATAAAGCCTGTCTCGTAATCTGCAGTGGCTTTTTTTCCTTCATGTATTATCATTTCATTCTGTTTTTCAACAAGCTTATCTACAGCGTTTATATAATGAATCAGTTTCGGTTCCATATCTGTAATAAGCAACTTTTCTGCTTTTTCCCTTTCTCCTTCATTTAACAATCTAAGAACTTCTGATAACGACGTTTTAAAAGGTCGTTGCTTTTCATTTATAGTATCTAAAATAACCTGGTCTTCGGGTAAAGTAATCGCAGCATCCAGTTTTCTGAATGCCTCATTAATATCTCTTACATTTTCATCCATGTGTTGATTAAGTTTGGCCTGTTTCCTTTCGTCTTTGATGAAGAACATCTCAAAGGTGATGGTGTTATTATCTTTCACCTTATTTTGAATTTCATTAGCCAGATTCACTTTAAGAATTTCTTCATCTACTATTCTATGGGTGATGTCGTTCAATGCAGAAAGTTCTTTGACTCCCGCTATGACAATAATAGCCATAAAAACAAATACAATGGCAAAAGTACCCCCAAGACGCAGACCCAATTTCATATTTTTGAACATTTCACTATCCCTTTTCTCATTTCTAAAAAATTATATCGCTGCCTGCATAGCACGGCTTTCTATTGATGAAACTCGATTAACCAAACCTGGCACGTCAAGAATCAGTGCCACCTCGCCATTACCCAAAATAGAAGATCCGCCCAAGCCTGGAACATGACTGAACATTTTCCCTAAGGGTTTGATTACGGTTTGAAATTCACCCATCAGGTTATCAACCACTAAACCCGCTTTTACTCCTGCGTAATTAACGACCACCACATTTTCTCTCTTCGGGTTCACCCCTCCCGTAGAAAATAATTCTCTTAGACGAATAAACGGTAAAATTTCACCTCGCAAATTGACATAATTTCGATCGCTATCCATCTTACAATTGACTCCGTTCAACTCCACACATTCATGTACCATTTCAAGAGGAATAACAAACGATGAATTTTCTACACCGACGAGAAAGCCGTCGATAATTGCCAGGGTGAGGGGCAGACGAATACAAAAAGCACTCCCTTCTCTCGGCTTGCTATCCACTTCAATAGTCCCTCGTAGTTCTTCAATATTACGCTTCACGACATCCATACCGACACCGCGACCCGAAATGTTAGTTACTTTATCGGCAGTAGAAAAGCCCGGTTCAAAAATAAGATTATCTATTTCCTGATCCGTTAACTGTTGATCACTTCGCACCAATCCTTTTTCTTTCGCTTTCTCAAGAATGCGTTTACGATTCAGTCCATTACCGTCGTCCGAAACTTCTATCACCACGCAACCCGAGTCATGATAAGCACTTAAAAAAAGTTTTCCTATAGCATTTTTCCCTTTGGCTTCACGCTCTGCAGGAAGCTCAATACCATGATCCACTGAATTACGAATCAGATGCGTTAATGGGTCGCTTATTTTTTCTATAACCGTTTTATCTAAATCCGTCTCTGCACCACGGATGACTATCTCGATTTCTTTATTAAGATCCTTAGACATATCACGAACAATACGTTGAAACTTATTAAATGTTGGCCCTACTTGAACCATACGCAGGTGCAAAGCTGAATCTCGCACTTCCTCCACTAATCGCGACAATATTGAACTCAACTCAGTGAGTGCAGAATCGCCTATTTCCTGAGCGCGCAATGCCGCACCCGCACTGGCAATAACCAATTCACCGACGAGGTTGATATGCTCATCAAGCTTCGTCGCATCAACTCGCATCGAGCGTATTTCCTGTTTATTTCTTATGCGAGATTGATCTTGCTTGTGCAATGCAGCGTTAACAAGAGGTGGGGTGGCCATCCCTTTATCAATCAGTATTTCGCCCAACACCGATTTTTCCAAACCCTCTGAAAGTCCTTCCTGGTGCTGTAATGCTCTTTTCAACTCGGCAGAGGTCAAGCTTCCACACTGCACAAGAATTTCGCCTAAACGTTGATCTTCCTCGGGCAGCTCATGGATCAATTGTATAAAATCGTCAACAAGACTATCAGGCGGAAGAATTATTATAGTGCTGTCATCCTCTATAAACTTGAATACACTTTCAATAGTTTCTTTATCTGCGGTGGTTTTAAAACTTATCTCCATTCCTAAATAACAACTTTCAGGATCAAAGTCTTGCAATGCAGGGAACGCATCATCCAACACGGTTATATGCTCTATACTACCCAATGTTTCTAAATATCTTATGAAAGAAAGTGGATCCATGCCCTCACGTAATACATCATCATAAAAGCGAAGTGAAATATGCCAAACTTCATCTTTATGAGACAAACATTTTTCATTTTCTGCGGTTGGTTTTTTCTCCTTTAAAACACTGACACCATCGTATTTACTCAATTGTGCAAGTAATTTTTCACCCGACTTTATTAACTCAGGTGAAAGGTCGGCATTATCCTGTTGCACCAGAGTCACCAATGCGCCAATATGATCAGCGCATTTTAATAACAAGGCCGTAATATCACTATCAACAGCAATGTCGCCTTCGCGCATTTTATCCAGTAAACTTTCTACAACATGGGTAAAACTGACAATCGCCTGTAAGTTGAAAAGTCCTGCTGAACCTTTGATGGTATGCGCAGCACGAAATATCGCGTTCAAACTTTCCTGTCGTTCTTCATCACTTTCTTCTTGTTCCAATCGAAGGAGAATTTCTTCCATTTCTTCGAGAATTTCACGAGACTCCACATTAAATGTTTGCAGTGCGGGATCAATATCCATGTCCATATTATTCTCCTTTGCTCTGCGCTGGCTTTATCAGGTCATTAAAATATGGAACCAGCTTGAAATGTTTAAACACTTGCAAAACTTCGTTGCTGTGATTCGTAAGACGAAAAGATAAATTTTGTCGACTGCGTTCACGTTTGGCCAACATCAGCCACTGGATACCTGAGCTGTCTATTTCGGAGACATTGGCAAGGGAAAGTTCCATGTCACGTTGATCTGCAATAAGACGTTCGAAATCAGGTTTTAATTCAGCCGCCGTATAAATTGTCAAATCACCTTCTATCTGAGCACAACACGAATGTGCTTCTTCTGAAAATCGAATCATAAAATTTTCCCTTTGTACATTATGTGGCTGACCATGCCGTTATTTTATTGACTGATAAATTTTTCTAATTTGTGCCTGACTCGAGAACATTAACTCTACGGTAGAACAAGCTGTTTAACTGCGGTTAACATTTCCTGAGGATTAAATGGTTTGCACACCCAGGCTTTTGCACCGGCCGCTCTGCCTTCAGCAATTTTCGCCTCTTCAGATTCGGTGGTCAGCATGATCACAGGAGTGAAACGATAAGCAGGCAATTTCTTTACTTCTTTCAGGAAGGTAATACCATCCATATTAGGCATATTGACATCACTAATAATCAGATGGACTTTATCTCCGGTGAGCTTGGACAAGGCGTCTTTACCATCACAAGCCTCTATAATGTTATAACCTTCTTTTCTCAATGCGATGCTGACAACATGACGCACAGTAGCGGCATCATCAACAACTAATATATTTTTTGGCATTTCAGATTAATTCCTTAGCTCGTTTTTGAATGCAGCAAAATGCATATTCAAAACATTCTAATGGCTGGTTTACTCATAGCATCAGATTCTTCACCCGAGTGATTAACACGTTGCTCAAACATGGCATAACCTTCTTCCATAGTTTGCAACCACGTCGCAGTATCAAAGTCTTGGTTTTCTCTCGCGCTGGCTTTTTGTTGGTCTTGAATTGTGGATTCAAGTTCATCCAAACTAACCGTCACCTGAGCGAGCATTTGACTGGTTCGGTCTTGAAATTGCATTGATACCAACATGTTTTCAATCTCACTTTGTATGCCAATACTCTCGGCTTGCATCTCCTCAGCGGATTGACCTAACGTATCAACTACGGAGGTAAAATTAGTCACAACTTCCTTAATGGTTGTTTCTGAGCGTTGAATGGCAACTTCATCCTCAGCTGTTGATTCTTCGGCAATTTTAAATGCGATGGAGATAGAGTCATTAATAATTCCTACTTTCTCAGCCATACGTTTACCTGTTTCACTGGACAAAGTAGAGAGTTCTCTCACTTCGGAAGCCACTACAGAAAAACCTCGCCCTGCCTCACCTGCCCGTGCTGCTTCAATAGCTGCATTTAAAGCCAGTAAATTGGTCTGGCTGGCAATAGCCGACACTTCCGATGCCATTTTTTTCAGTTCGTCGGTATAAGTAGTCAAGGTTCGAACTTCATTTAACATAGCGGTACGACCCTCCTGAGTAGTACGTAATGAACCCACTACATTTTGTAAAGAAAACTCTGCATTATTTATGGCAGACACCACATCAGAATTATTATTGCCACCACTTTGACGAGAGTTTGAAACGGCATTTTCAAGGCGTTCAACCAAGGTGAAAAATCGCTCTGTTAATGAGCCAACAGCGTCGGCGGTCTGTGTTCTGGCCGTTTCAATGTTGCGACTCCAGATTGGCAATGCACTTAAACAAAGCGTATCCAAATAATGAGAATTTTGCTGCGAATTTAATTCTATTTTATTTGAATCATCAAAGGACATCGCAACAGAGTTCAATTGACTTCTATGATAAATCCACCATCCCGTAATCAGACCTAAGATCACCATAACGACAGCTGCGACGCTGCCCCATAAGGTCAACCCCGAGAAAAATAAAATACACACGCCACTAATCACACCCATAAATACGGGTGGTAAGACGATTACCAGATTATCTTTTTGTTTTAGATCTATCATGCAATAACCTCTTCCTCTCTACTCAGCCTGCAAACTCAACATCTATAACGGCCAGAGAAAAAGCATTTAAACTGTATAATACTAAGGGATATAAAGTCCGAGTGAGGTTTTAGCTGCTCAGAGGCTGTTCTATTTATTTTTATGATATGATATTTTTATTTAGATGGCAGGAATATGAATCGTTATTACCCTCTTCTAAGCGTCATTTTATTTTTCAATTCATGTTTAATCTATGCAGATGAACAAAACATTGCCGATTTAAAATCGTTACAACAACAGGTCTTTGATCTGCAAAAACGGGTTACCGAACTAGAAAACCAAACAACAAATCCCATCGACAGTGTTAATAATAAGAAAATAGTGGAGTCGGCCTGGCAACAACTCAAAATAGGTATGAACTATCAAGAGGTTACCAGGTTACTTGGGAAGCCGGAATACAAAACCAGGGGGAGTGTTGAGTTTTGGTATTATTCAGAACAAAAATCGGACGGCCCTTTTGCGAAATTTATTTTTAAACGCTTAAATAACTGGCAAGAGCACCCTTGAAGAAATGACAAAGATAGCCACAAGATACATATCCTGCATTATCCTTTCACTCCCGCACATCCCTGTGCTACACGGCATTAGAATGTCCTAGCATAAATGATCATTTATCAACGCCGAAATGGAAAATTTCAGGGGTGAACTGAGCCGTTACCAAGAAATAAACTAAAAAAATTGGCGGTTGTCTGTTCTGCAATTTTCTCAAATTTCACGCCTCGTAACTCGGCAATATATTTTGCTACTTCTTGTACGTAGGCCGGTTGATTGGTTTTGCCTCTGTAGGGTACGGGGGCGAGGTAAGGTGAATCTGTTTCAACTAAAATACGATCCAGTGGCATTTTTTTTGCCACTTCTTTCAAATCAGTCGCGCTTTTGAAAGTCACAATACCAGAAAAAGAGATATAGAAATTCAAATCCAGTGCTGCTTTTGCCGTTTCCCAGTCATCAACAAAACAGTGCATGACACCACCCACAGAATCGGCTTGTTCCTCATTCAGAATAGCAATGGTATCGGTTTTGGCATCACGACAGTGGACTATAATCGGTTTCTTTACTTTCTGAGCCACTCGGATATGACAACGAAATCGTTCTTGCTGCCACTCAAGATCCCCTTCGCTGCGATAATAATCGAGTCCGGTTTCGCCAATCGCTATAATTTTAGAATGGGTACAACGGCTCAGTAAGTCTTCTTCCGTTAAAGGGGTATCCATTGGCGTATTAGGATGAACGCCTAACGAGGCATAAATCTGATTATGAGTCTTGGCCAAGGCTAGCACTTCATTAAAATGCTCCAGATCTACAGACACACACAGCATGTGAGTAACGCCCGCCTCTTTGGCGTTTTGTAACACGTCATCCGTGTCACAGTCCAACTTTTGGTAGTCGATCAAATTCAAATGACAATGCGAATCAACCAAACCCGGATTTTCCAGGTTATTATTCACGATATGACTACTCCTAAATAAATGTTACATAGTATGGGTGAGACGATCCGAGTTTTGCATTCCGGCAAGATAGGTATCAATTTTGTTACGCACAGCGGCACCTTCAGCATCTTGAGAAAATTGTACACCAATACCGGTAATCCGGTTCCCTTGGGCCGCTTTGGGTGTTTTCCATACCACGATGCTAACAACGGGTGTTTTATCTGTTTCATCCATTAGCTTTAACAACATAAAAACTTCATCGCCAAGTTTGTATTCTTTATTTGTAGGAATAAACAAACCTCCGCCTTTAATAAAAGGCATATAAGCGGCGTATAAGGCACCTTTATCTTTAATCGTCAGCGATAAAATTCCTTTTTGCTTTGCTTTGGATGATGGACTGTCTTTTGTAGTTGTCATCGTGTTCTCATACAGGATAAGTTAATCAAAAGTGTTTCAAGTACTAAAACTGAATTGGCTTGAGTTTCAGTCAACCTGAGTGATTCTGAAATTAAATCATAACTTTTAAACAATTCCCGAATGGCTATTTTATCAGAGATTGTTTGCAACGCATCAATAAGATCAATATTGCTTATAAACCGATGATCCGTCGTCATTTTAAGCTTTATCATATCGGACAACCAACTCTGAAGCCAAATAAACAGCTGCACTTGGCCATACTTAGACCAGGTTGCCGCCAACTTGACGGGGTTACTTTGTTGTTCAAACAGAGCAATGAGAGCACGAAAGCAATCGGATCGCGTCGTAACCTGGCCACTGTTACTCATTGCTAACGCGGCGAGTGGCGCTCTGCGCGTCAAAGATAACAACACTTCGGCCTCAAGCTCCAGAGTACCTTGAGTGGACAACCACTGGGTGGCAATTTTAAGTTCGGGTGGGTAAAATTGTATTATCTGGCAGCGACTTATTATTGTCGCGGGTAAGGCCTGGATACGATGACTGACCAATATAATTAATGTCGAGCCACTGGGTTCTTCCAGGTTTTTTAACAAGCTATTGGCGGCATTGACATTCATTCTATCGGCGCATTCGATAATAACAATTTTTTGTTTTGCTTTTTGTGCTGTCAGAGATAAAAACTCGCCTAGTTCACGAATCTGATCAACCCCTATTTGTTTTTTTTTCTCCATCAAGGTAACCACCACCATATCAGGATGACTACCCGCAAGGAAAAGCCGACAGCCATTACAATGTTGGCAAGGTTGACATTTTATAGGCTTTTCACAGCATAGATAATTTGAAAATTCACCCGCAAAGTCTAATTTCCCCAAGCCTGCAGCGCCACTAAAAAACAATGCATGGGGCAAGCTGCCCTGCTTGATTCGGGCAAGCAATGATGTCCACTGGCTTTGTTGCCAAGGGTATATCACGCTCGATAGACCTCAATTATATTGTCAATCTCCGTTTTTATTTGTGCTTGAACGTGATCAAGGTCAAACGAGGCATCAATCACACGATAGCGATTAGGTGAACGTTTGGCCATAGCCAAATAGTGCTCTCTAACATTTTGAAAAAATGTTTCCTCTTCCTGCTCAAAACGATCATGCTTGCCTCGACCATGTACCCGGCTCATCGCCAACTCAACAGGAGCATCGAGTAATAACGTGACATCCGGCCTGAGCGTTCCTTGTACCCATTGTTCCAAAGTTTCGATACGTTCATAGGGAATGTTACGCCCTCCTCCCTGATAGGCATAACTTGCATCCGTAAAACGATCACAAAGCACCCATTGATCTTGGGATAAGGCGGGAACTATTTTTGTTGTTATATGTTGAGAGCGAGCGGCGAACATAAGTAACAGCTCGGTGTCATCCGTAATATCATTGTGATGGGGTGTCAACAAAATATTTCTTATCGCCTCCCCCAGTTCAGTTCCTCCCGGCTCTCGTGTTTTAACAACATCGACGCCCTCATCCTTTAAACATTGATAGATAAATTCCACATTGGTGCTTTTCCCTACCCCTTCTATACCTTCAACGGATATAAAACACCCTGTCATAACGACTTCTCCTGACTTTTTCTTTGCGCTGCGCGTTCTCTTCTTGGCTTTAGGATTTGATACTCTCTGACTGCTTTATTGTGTTCTTTCAGTGTACTGGAAAAATAATGACGGCCGTCACCCATGGCAACAAAATACAAACTTTTACCGTCTTTAGGGTGAAGTACTGCGTCAATAGCTTGTTTACTTGCCAAGGCAATAGGGGTAGGCGGTAACCCCTTTCGGGTATAGGTATTATAGGGCGTGTCTCGTTTTAAATCGGCTCTTGTTATGTTGCCGTTATAACGATCTCCCATGCCATAAATGACGGTTGGATCCGTTTGTAAGCGCATATTTTTGTTCAATCTGCGTACAAACACACCGGCGATTTGTGCTCTCTCATTCACAACAGCGGTTTCCCTTTCAACGATAGAGGCTAAAATAAGCGCTTCATAAGGTGTTTTAAGAGGTAGGTTTTTGTCTCTCTGTTCCCATGCTTTTTCTAAATAGTTTTCTGTTTCTTTGAATGCTCGTGCTAAAAACTTAAGATCTGTCGTGCCTCCCGGAAAATGATAAGTATCTGGGTTAAACCGACCTTCGGGATGCTCTCCTTCATGGCCTAAAGCAGTCATAATTTCGGCATCCGTCAGAGTATTTATTGTCGGAATAATATTTTTATTTTCACTTAAAAAAATCCGTAATTGCTTAAACGTCCAACCTTCTATAATTGTAAACGCATGCTGGACAACCTTACCATTCACTAATTTTTTTAATAAATCTTCAGCGGTCATACCCGTTGTAACAAGATATTCGCCCGCTTGTATTTTTGTAGCATAACCTTGCCATCGGGCTAATAATTTAAAGTAGGCTGGTTGGTATATGATTTTATTTTGATGCAGTGCATCGGCCAGTTCGTTCAACCCGGTACCCGGATGAATAATAATACTACGCTGCGTGTTGGCCTCAGTCAGCAATGGTGTCTTGGTAAAACTTTGGAAATCCAACATCAACCAACCACCAATGAAGCTTCCCAGCAGAACTAAAATGCCTAACAGCTTAAACAAAATGATGTTCCTCTCTGTACCCTATAGTTGCATACAAAATTCATGCTGCCACGTTTGTACTTTCTGACTCAGCTCACCGGCGATTTCTACTTTAGCATACCTATGATTTTCCAGTTGTTGCACAGGCCAAACACCAATGAGACTGTTCGTAAAAAATATTTCGTTGGCTTCATAAAGTTCTTGTTTATGGACATGCCTTATCTTCATAGGTAAAGGTAACAACGCTTGCTGCTCAATCAACAGGCGTCTAATGATGCCATGAACCCCGCATTCGTTAAGCTTTGGCGTGACAATCACATCATCAATCACCAGGAACAGGTTAGACATGGTTCCTTCAACAACATAACCTTCACTATCCAGCATCACACCTTCATGAATATCAGTGTGTTGCCATTCACTACGTGCAAGCACTTGCTCAAGACGATTCAGGTGCTTTATCCCTGCCAGTTTCACATTTCTACCAAGGGTAGTATTGCATATTCGTGCGCGAATCCCTTGCTTTACTAATTCAATAGATTGTATCGTATCAAATAATTGTATAATCCTTGTGGCAGAGTGTGGTGTTGGTGCTCGATAACCTCGCCCTCCGTCACCTCTGGTGATCAATAATTTAATAATAGACCGTTCTGTTTGAGCATGGCTTATGACCTGTTTCATTTCATCAAGCAGCAGAGACTCATCGGGAACGGCGATCCCTAAACGCAAGCACCCCTCGCAGAGACGCTGATAATGATACGACCATAAATATAATTGTTGCCGCTCAAGCAATAGGGTTTCAAACAATCCATCGCCATAGAGCAAACCTCGGTCTGTTGTCGCAATTTGGTTTAGAGTCTGGCCATTAACCAGTGAATATCTCATATAACTACTCAGCGTATTCATCTTTTGCTCCAGATCTGCGTTGTTTTCGTACTCAATCGGTTACATATTTCTATATGCGCCCTCTTTCCGTGCGAAAACGCCTTAATCTGAAGCAAAATATAAACACGCTGAGTAGTTACTATTTCATTCTGCTTTGCCAGAAATTATTTATCTACAACCCCTAAAGCAAGCAATAATCCTTTTGCTTTGGCTTGGGTTTCCTGAAGTTCCATTTCCGAATCTGAATCCATTACTATTCCCGCACCGGTGCGAAATGAAATATCATCGCCGTCCGCCAGTATAGTACGAATCAAAATATTTAAATCCATTGACCCATCTCGATTAATATAACCCAACGAGCCAGTATAGGGGCCGCGCTCTGCTTGCTCTAATTCATTAATTATTTCCATACAGCGAACTTTGGGACAACCCGTAATGGTGCCACCCGGAAATACAGCACGAATCACATCCGACGGAGAAACCGAATTTTTAATATGTCCTCTGATATTTGAAACGATATGGTGAACATGTTGATAAGATTCTAATACCATCAGTTCATTGACTTCAATACTACCAGGACAACAGATGCGACCTAAATCATTACGTTCTAAATCTATTAGCATAACGTGCTCGGCACGCTCTTTTGGGTGAGCGAGTAAGGTCTCAGACAAACGTTGATCCACTCCCGCATCTTCATTTCTGGGTCGCGTTCCCGCAATAGGACGAACTTCAACAACGCCATTCTTTACGCTGACTAGCCTTTCAGGCGACGAACTCATTATATAAGCATTATTGTGCTTTATCAGCCCCGCAAAAGGTGCTGGGTTCGTTTCTCGAAGCTTTTGATAATAATTACTTACTTGCGCTGAATGCGCCAGTTTGCCTTTCCACGAACGCGATAAATTAACTTGAAAAACGTCACCCGCCCGGATGTATTCTTTTATTGTTTCTACTCCCTGAGTAAACTGAAATGGCGTTTCCTCAGTGAGTTCTAAAGCAGGCTCCGAGCGTATATCATCATTGATGGCGGCATAGTTTTGGTAGTCTTTCAACAGTGTCTGGTTTTGCTGCTCATAACCCGATTCACTTACAAAATACGTACAATTTTTTTTGTGGTCGCGAATAACAGCCGAAGTAATTCGTGTCGCAAAGGCGGTGGGAAGATGGCGAATATCACGATGAAAAAATTGCAGGCGTGGTTCTATTTCCGAGACCAACTCGTAACCCATGTAGATGAACCAACCTCCGGTAAAGGGTAAGTTGCGGCCACTGTCTGGGCATTGTTCACGCTGATACCATTGATCAAACTCATCAAGAAAAGAGGAGGCATCGGGGTTCAACACCGAATCAAAATGAATACTATTCGAATTTAATGTTAAGCAGTGCTGTGGAAAAGCAAACAAGATATCATAGCGGCTATTAATATCCGCCTGAGCGGTACTTTCCAAAAGGTAGGGGTAGCGTTCAGGTAAAGCCTTATGCAGGGATAATAAATCATCATAGCGTGGGAGCGTCTGTACAACACACCCCGGGCTATGATTTTTTCCGTTATTTATGGACAATAAGTAGTCACCGTTAGCGACCCTTATGAATAGCGCCGAAAAACTAAAGTACCGTTCGTGCCACCAAAACCAAAAGAGTTAGAAATAGCAACGTCTATCTTCATATCTCTTGCCGTATCTGGTACGTAATCGAGATCACATTCCGGGTCTGGGTTCGTGATATTAATAGTAGGTGGCACCACTTGATTATGCAGAGACAAAGCGGTGAAAATTGCTTCTATTCCACCGGCAGCGCCCAACAAATGTCCGGTCATTGACTTCGTAGAACTCATAGCCAGTTTATTGGCATGATCACCAAAGGTACGTTTTGTGGCTACCGTTTCGGCAACATCACCCGCGGGGGTTGAGGTACCGTGTGCGTTAATATAATCCACTTGTTCCGGGTTGATTTCAGCATCGCGTAAAGCACTGGCCATGCAACGGCTTGCGCCTTCTCCGCCATTTGACGGCTGGGTCATGTGGAAAGCATCACCACTCATACCAAAACCCAGTACCTCAGCATAAATGCTCGCACCACGACGCTTGGCATGCTCCAATTCTTCTACGACAACAACGCCCGCTCCATCACTAAGAACAAAGCCATCACGGTCTTTATCCCACGGGCGGCTTGCTGTTGTCGGATCATCATTACGTGTTGATAGTGCTCTCGCTGCAGCAAATCCCCCTAGGCCTGTTGGTGACGTTGCCATTTCAGCACCACCGGCAACCATGACATCCGCATCACCTCTTTGAATAATACGTGCAGCCTCACCGATATTATGCGTACCCGTCGTACACGCCGTCACAATCGCAAAGTTTGGACCTTGCATACCATACATAATTGAGAAATTGCCAGAAATCATATTGATTATGTTGCTCGGCACAAAAAACGGGGATATTCTGCGAGGCCCAGATTTTCTAAACGTCTCATGACCCGTCTCAATTCCAGTCAGCCCACCGATGCCCGAACCAATGGCAACACCTATACGAGGTGCATTTTCTGCGGTGACTTCAAGACCGGAATGCTTCACAGCCTCGATTCCAGCAGCAATACCGTAGTGAATGAAAGGATCCATTTTTTTTGCTTCTTTGGGGCTGATATAATTATTCACATCAAATCCCCAGACTGATCCGCCAAAGCGTACTGAAAACTTAGAGACATCAAAATGTTCCAGCGGCCTTATACCACTTTGACCTTTTAATACCGCAGACCAGGAATCAGCAACATTCAAACCCACGGGGCCAACCATACCCAATCCTGTGATCACAACAGACCGTTTGTTACTCACAATCATTACCTTTTCAACTGCTTAGAGGGATGTACGAAATAACTTTAGATAACTCACATCGTAACCGTTCAGAGATCTTACTTAAGACGAGACCGCTATATCTGATTTTCAGAAATCTGAGATAGCGGCTTTATCACCGAGAACCCGTTAGCCCAGGTTGCTATTAATATAGTCAATTGCTTGTTGAACCGTCGTAATCTTTTCCGCTTGCTCGTCAGGGATTTCGCAGTCGAACTCTTCTTCAAGAGCCATAACCAACTCCACAGTATCTAACGAGTCTGCCCCAAGGTCATCAACGAATGACGACTCGTTATTAACTTCTTCGTCTTTAACGCTAAGTTGTTCAATAACGATTTTCTTGACGCGTTCCTCAACAGTACTCATAACTGTGTATTCCTCCCAACGAAAATTAAAATTTGCAGTAACTACTCAGCGTATTCATCTTTTGCTCCAGATCGGTGTTATTTTCGTACTCAATCGGTTACATATATGCGCCCTCTTTCCGTGCGAAAACGCCTTGATCTGAAGCAAAATCTAAACACGCTGAGTAGTTACAATTTGCAGCAATTATTCTGCTTTTTGTATCGTCCATCCAGATTGTAACACTGAAATAATGGACTAACTCTAAAAACCACATGGCCTACGGCCTTGAACACACATACGCGCAGCATTTGCGTAATCAAAGCTGCGGTCGGTATTGTATTGAAAACAGGCCTTAGATGCTAGGGTTCATTCCTTTATATTTCCAAAAATTCAGAAAAAAAACATACTTTCTTTTTAACTCATGTACATACCACCATTCACATTAATCGTTTCGCCTGTAATGTATGCGGCACCGGATGACGAGAGAAACGCAACCGTCGCAGCTATTTCTGCTGGATCCCCTAGCCTGGACAGGGGAATCTGGCCTAACAATGTTTGTTTTTGCTCTTCAGGTAAATCCTTAGTCATATCCGTATTAATAAAACCAGGGGCAACGGCATTTACCGTAATATTCCTTGAAGCCACTTCTCTCGCCATGGATTTAGTAAATCCAATAACACCCGCTTTAGCTGCGGCATAATTGGCTTGTCCCGCATTTCCAGAAACCCCAACCACTGAAGTAATACTGATAATACGCCCCGTACGCGCCTTCATCATCCCTCTCAAGCAAGCTTTTGAGAGTCTAAAAACCGATGTTAAATTA
>UOFO01000088.1_pt1 | contig 46788 bp, 45 predicted proteins | sample 1988801 | NCBI WGS metagenome assembly UOFO01 (sample SAMEA4712195, study PRJEB27164) | hydrothermal vent metagenome | biome: marine basaltic hydrothermal vent biome; feature: marine hydrothermal vent; material: mineral | place: Pacific Ocean | collected 2011-06-14/2011-07-23 | depth 1719 m
AGGGTAACGGAACTGAGGGAGGAGGTTGTGCACGTGGTTCAGTCTTAGAGGGTAACGGAACTGAGGGAGGAGGTTGTGCACCTGGTTCAGTCTTAGAGGGTAACGGAACTGAGGGAGGAGGTTGTGCACCTGGTTCAGTCTTAGAGGGTAACGGAACTGAGGGAGGTGCGGACTCTTCCGTTGAAATCGTAATTCGAACAACTTGAAACACATTTAATATAACCGAGGTCATTTGTACATCATCAATCCCTAATCTTTCCAGCTGAAAATGAAACCCCTGAGCACGTTGATTACTTTCAAATGCACCTAAACGGATAATATAACCCTGCAGCTCATCATCGAAGTTAAATTTTGACAAAATACGCAATTGTTTGAGGCGACTCAAAACAGGCTGTGCCTCAAGCTGGTCTTGAAAAGGACCCAAAAATACACGAGTGAGCTGTTTACTTTTACGCTCAACTCGAAGTAGCCCTGGATCTTCATTTTTCAAGCGCTCTAAATACTGTTGAGCCAATGTTTCAGCCGCATATTCAGCAATAACTTCTCGTTTTATTTTCGATTTCACCTTGGGAAGCAAAGGCGCTAATTGAGCCAGCAGGATGGGATATCCTTTCGTTATTTGTGTATCAACCTTTAACGCAGCTGAGTTAGATAAAATAGAGGTGGGCATCGCAGCCAGAGCTGAAGTACTTTGGCTTGCCACAGTATGGGGGATGGAGCATAAAAACAGAGCTAGAGCGAGAACAGCATAGTTATAACTCATAGCCAAACAGGAATACTCTGTTTTTCTCCGGCGCTTAATCAAAACTAATCCTTTAGAAATAAGACGGTTGTAAAGTAAAAGGATTGCGCAGGATTTGTGTTTGCAGTTTTCCTTGTAGCGAAGTGTACATATTGTACTATATAGGCAAAATTGCTATTTAATAAACGCCTCATCCCTTAATTCACGCTTTCTAAAACAGCTACTGTCATAATCACGCAGACCTCTTGCAGTGATCACACAACACGATGGGACTTCCTCCTGTCACCGATAAGCCAAGAGTAACACGACTCCCGGTTGATAACCCACAACTACATGCCGAGCACGATACGCCTTTATTCAATATTATTGAATCCCAACCTAGGACAGAAGGAAAACGTTGCGCAATATTAACAGGGGCTTGTTGTTGATTTGTTTGAGTTACTGCAATACTTGATGACTCCTCTCCTTCAAATGCTTTTTCCAGGATGCGACGTATCAATATCGACACAGATATGCCTTGCGCTTCTGCAGATTGAATAACTTTATCTCGTAATCCTTTTGGCACTCGCGCACCTAAAAAATCTTCTTTACGTTTTTTCGCTTGAGCCATAGCGCGATCACGCATTTCTTGCCCATATTTATTTGCCATTTCTCGCATAGTATTTTTCCTTAAGTAACTACTCAGCGTATTCATTTTTTACTCCAGATCGGTGTTGTTTTCGTACTCAATCGGTTGCATATTTCTATATGCGCCCTCTTTCTGTGCGAAAACGCCTTGATCTGAAGCAAAATCTAAACACGCTGAATAGTTACTTCCTTAAATATTTAACAAAAGTCTCGGGCAACTCGCCCAAGAACGTTTAACATTATCGACTTATTTTGTTTAACATTCAAGAACTAAATTACTACACTTTGTTAGACATTGTTTTAAAAAGAGATTTAGTCTAAACTAAGCGTTATACATTCCCTTTCAGGAAAAGCATGAACGCAAAAACTAATCCTATCGAGCACAAAGAATCCATTAAAAAAGAATTGGATCGCTGCGTAATGTGTGGCTTGTGCTCAGACCACTGCCCAACTTACAAAATAACAGGCGTAGAAGCCGAATCACCACGCGGACGGCTGGCTTTAATGAACGGACTCTGGAATAAGGAACTCGAAGCGGACACACCGCTACTCAAACACCTGGATCACTGCCTTGGGTGTCGAGCTTGTGAGGCCGTTTGTCCATCACAAGTCAATTATGGCCATCTTTTGGATCAAACACGCGCTCACCTTAATGCCACTTCTGATAAGAATAAAAACAAGATGGCGTTGCGCGCAATGAATCTAATTGCTCAAGGCGGCTCTACAATACGTCTTTTTTTTAGATTACTTTGGCTAACACAACGTCTCAAATTGCCTGTTATTGCACGAAAAATGGGCTTGCTACGCGTACTTAAGCTGGATCGTCTTGAAGGCTATTTGCCCTCTCTGCAGCCCCGGCCAAAATGGAAAGCTGTTTATTACCCAAAAAATGAATGTGTAGGCCGTGTTGGTCTTTTTCTCGGGTGTGTCGCTCAAGAGGTTGATTCCCAAACATTATCGGCCAGCATTCGTCTTTTAACAAAGCTGGGTTACGAAGTTCATATTCCACGTATGCAAAACTGTTGTGGCGCTTTGCATTTACATGCTGGATATGCAGAGCATGCCGATGATCTTGCACAAAAAAATCACCATAGTTTTTCTCAATCCGGCATTCAAACCATAGTTTCCGTAGCATCAGGCTGTACGACCACGCTGGCTGACTCTATGAATACTATAAATAAAAAAGAGGGTCATGCCGATGATACATTCCGCATTAAAGATATTAATCATTTTTTGCTCACGGAAAACAGGCTGACAAGCGATTTGTTTGCCCCGCTGGCACAAAATATCGCCATTCATGATCCTTGCAGCTTAAGGCAGATTCTTAAGCAGCAACAAGCCCCTTATGAACTATTAAAACTCATCCCTGAAGTCAGGATTTCGGAGCTCCCAGGCAATCAATATTGCTGTGGTGCCGCTGGAACGCACATGATTACATATCCTGAAAAGGCAGATTTACTCAGAAGTTCAAAAATTCAAGCACTCAGCAATACCCAGATTATTGCAACCTCTAATATAGGCTGCGCACTTCACCTTGCCGCAGGCCTGCGCTCACGGCAAAATCCCATTGAAGTACTTCATCCTGTTACTATTCTTGAGCGGCAATTGCGTCTATAATTTCACAAAGAGTCAAGTCGAGACTAATACAGATAAATTGAGGATGGTGCATCATGTATAAAAGAAACTATTCGCCATTAGACAGACTGCTGATAAGTGCCAATAATGCATTGCAAACCCTATGTACGACACCAACAGGAACACAGCGGGCTAACCCTGCTGATAAACACGAAGACAGCGAACTCTCAGAAAAAGAGCGCAAGCATGTCGCCAGTCTGATGCGTATTAACCATGCAGGTGAAGTTGCGGCTCAAGCCCTATACCAAGGTCAGGCATTGACCGCCAAATTGCCGAAAGTTCGTATTAAGATGGAACAAGCGGCGATAGAGGAAAATGATCATCTTATCTGGTGTGAAAAAAGAGTGAAAGAACTCGGCAAACAAACCAGCTTACTCAACCCCTTATGGTACTTCGGTTCTTTCACTATAGGTGCCATGGCAGGGGCTGCGGGTGACAAATGGAGTTTAGGCTTTGTCGCTGAAACAGAGCAACAAGTGGTTCGCCATCTCAACTCTCATTTAGACAAACTGCCCAGGGAAGATAAAAAGAGCGCGGCCATTCTTGAGCAAATGAAAGACGACGAATTACATCATGCCGCAGTTGCACTTGAGGCTGGTGGCGCAAAATTACCCGCTCCGGTAAAAATCATGATGTCCATTACATCAAAGGTAATGACTCACACCGCATATCGATTCTAATCTGCTATATATTAGCATTTGAAATTCAGGCATCCCTGTACGCCCTCTTTGTGCGTATGAAGACCCTTAATTTTCAAATGTCACAGGTATATTTTGCCCATGAAAAATTTCTGCCATCTCATGTTTTAGCAGAGAGTTAATGTGATTCCGCTCGCTCTCGCTTAAGTCCGCCGCTGTCATTTCAAATAGATAATTATCCAGCTCAAATTCTTTCAAAATCATTTTAGTGTGAAAAATATTTTCCTGATAGACATTCACGTCAATCATTTGATACAGATCCTTCGTATCCAAAGAGAGATAATTCTGAATAGACGAAATATTGTGATCAATAAAGTATTTTTTACCTTGCGTGTCTCGTGTAAACCCCCGTACGCGATAATCCATAATGACGATATCGGACTCAAAGCTGTGTATTAAATAATTCAACGCCTTTAGCGGTGAAACCAAGCCACAGGTTGAAACATCAATATCAACCCGAAACGTGCTGATTTCATTTTCTGGGTGATTGTCAGGATAGGTATGCACCGTTAAATGACTTTTGTCCAGATGCGCCACAACCGAGCCAGGTAGAGGCCCTGGAGCTTCCGTATTAGACAGCGAAGCGGTAGATTCTTCGGAAATCAACATAGTGACACTTGCACCTTGAGGGTCATAATCTTGACGCGCAATATTTAAAATGTTCGCACCTATGATATTGGATACATCCGTTAATATCTGAGTCAAGCGGTTCGCGTTATACACCTCATCGATATACTCAATATATTTACTCTGTTGCTCTGCTGTATTGGTATAACAAACGTCGTAAATATTAAAACTTAAGGTTTTAGTGAGGTTATTAAAACCATGTAACTTAAGCTTGGACATTAGCGGTGTCCACTATAACAAAGTCATGTGTAATCTCAGCACTTTTGCCCAGCATGATGGATGCTGAACAATATTTTTCAGCAGACAGACTGACTGCTCGCGCCACAATTTTTTTTGTCAGACCAACACCACTCACACGAAAATGAATATGTATTTTTGTAAATATTTTAGGCTCTTCTAACGCCCGCTCAGCACTCACTTCAGCAATACAATCATTAATAGTTTGACGTGATTTGTTCAATATATGCACAACATCAAAAGCAGCACAGCCACCCATGCCTAACAACAACATTTCCATTGGGCGTACACCCAGGTTACGCCCTCCCGCTTCCGGTGGCCCGTCCATAACAACCGCATGTCCACTGCCACTTTCACCAATAAAAGTTGCTTTCTCCACCCATTTTATTCGCGCCTTCATAAACCTGTTCTCTCTATATGGAACCTAAAAAATAATCATTTCAGGGCGCGAATTATAGCAGCTATCATAAACCTGGAAAAATCAGTTGAACCAACTAATTTTTCCAGGTTCACGAGGAACAGTACCTCTGACACAAGAAAACCACATAAAAAATATCATGTAATTTGACTTATCTACAATTACTTCGTTTCTGATCTAAACTTTAAAGACAAGAAGGCCGATATTCAGGATAGGGAATTTGTAACACTAAAAATAAGGCAGACTTTGCTATGAGCCTACTAGCGACACCTAAACCATCCACGGAAGAAGAAACAGTTATTCACCGGTTCTTGCGACGTTGTCATCATCGAAAATACCCAGCAAAGAATATTATTATTTGCGCTGGGGATACACCAGACGTACTCTATTACGTCATCAAAGGTTCAGTCAGCGTTCTAATTGAAAATGACAGTGGTAAAGAAATCGTGCTCGCCTATTTAAACCGAGGAGATTTCTTCGGCGAAATGGGACTTTTTGAGGAAAACCGAGGACGGAGCGCGTGGATTAAAGCAAGAAATAACTGCGAAATAGGTGAAATCAGTTATAGTAAATTTCGAATTCTTGCCCGCGAAGATCCTGATATTTTGTTTGCTCTGGCCGCACAAATGGCACTTAGATTGCGCCGCACCAGCAGCACAGTGAGTCGCCTGGCATTTATGGATGTAACCGGACGTATCGCTCGTACCTTGCAAGACCTTTGCAAAGAACCTGATGCAGTTACCCACCCTGACGGTATGCAAATCCGCATTACCCGTCAAGAGCTTGGCAAGATAGTAGGCTGCTCAAGAGAAATGGTAGGACGAGTTCTGAAAAACCTGGAGGAAGAAAATATCGTTACCGTAAACGGAAAAACCATTGTCATACTTGGCGACCGCGACAAATTAAGAGAGCCCGATTAACAGAACACCAAAACCACGTACTGAGCAATGGATAAAAACTCGACAATTACTTAATGGTTTTCAAGCCCTCCAGTTTCATTATAATTTTCATACACCTTAATATATATAGATAACTCAGAAGTTTAACCCGGCTTTAAATCTATTTCCTAATTTAGGTCGGATTAGGGTTTGTGTTTTACGGAAATATTTCGTAGAATATGCTGTTTTCTTGGGATCACTTCCTTGAAGTCATCTATTCCGACATTACTTAAGTTAAAGGTTTTTTATTAAATTATGGTAACTATTCGACTTGCACGAGGCGGAGCTAAAAAACGGCCTTTCTATCACTTAGTGGTTACAGACTCGCGTAGTCGTCGCGACAGTCGTTACATTGAACGCCTAGGTTTTTTTAATCCAGTGGCGCGCGGTAACGAAGAGAAGCTACGCCTTAATTCAGCGCGCATAGATCATTGGTTGGCTCAAGGTGCTCAAACTTCGGATCGTGTAGCTAGCTTATTAAAAGGCGCAAAAGTAGCGCAAGCTGCGACTGCGGCCACAGAACCCACTGCATAAAAGCAATATAACAAACGGGCATGCTTGAAACCGAAAAGCAACGGGTGCTTGTTGGTCGAGTGAGTACGTTTTATGGCCTTAAGGGCGGATTAAAAATTTTTTCTTACACCGACCCTCGCGAGAATATTATTAATTACTCGCCTTGGCAGCTTAATTGTAACGGTGAATGGCGGGTCTATGATTTACTTTCTGGACGGCGGCACGGAAAAACAGTCATTGCACAACTTCGTGGTATAGAAAATAGAGATCAAGCTGCGACGCTGATTGGTGTCGATATTTCAGTATGGAAAAATCAGCTACCGACTGAGGTAGAAGGCGAATATTATTGGGCCGATCTTATCGGCTTAAATGTAATCAATACAAACGGGATAGCATTGGGCCAAGTCAAGTACTTAATTGAAACCGGAGCTAATGATGTTTTGGTATTGGCAGGAGAGCGAGAGCGACTGATACCTTATGTCAAAGGTTCGGTTGTGTTGTCGATTGATTTGAATGTGGGCGTAATTCAAGTTGACTGGGATCCTGATTTTTAATTTATGCGCTTCGATGTACTGTCTCTTTTTCCGGACATGTTTCGTGCTTTGTCGGAAGAAGGCGTGGTGGGACGAGCCCTAGATCGAGGCTTGATTGACCTGAAGGTCTGGAACCCCAGATCGTTTACTAATGACCCACACCGCACAGTAGATGACCGCCCCTATGGCGGCGGACCAGGAATGGTGATGAAACCGGAGCCTTTGATCGCCGCTATTCAAGCCGCGAAACAAAGCGACTCGGGAGAAGTAAGAATAGTTTATATGTCTCCCCAAGGAGCCTGTTTGAACCATGAAAAGATTAAAGAATTTAGTAAGGTATCACAACTTATTGTAGTTGCGGGGCGCTACGAAGGTATCGACGAGCGAGTGATCCAGGCCGAAGTTGATGAGGAATGTTCCATCGGTGATTATGTATTGAGTGGTGGGGAACTGGCCGCCATGGTAGTCATTGATGCAGTTGCGAGATTAATTCCTGGTGTCTTAGGACATAAGGAATCGGCTATGCAGGATTCTTTTTCGAGTGGTTTGCTGGATTGTCCACATTACACACGGCCTGCGTCTTCTCAATGGGGGGATGTACCACCGGTTTTGCTAAGCGGAGATCATGTTGCTATAGCTCGATGGCGCAGTAAACAAGCATTAGCTCGTACTTGGCGGCGGCGACCCGAATTATTGAGCAAGATGGAATTAACAGCAGAGCAGCAAGCCCTGCTGGATGAATTTAAAAAACAAAACTAGTCATAGCGTATTTTGGGGATAGAACAATGAGCAATGTAATTGAACAAATTGAAGCGGCCCAGCTGAAAAAAGATATTCCAGACTTTAGCTCTGGTGATACGGTTGTGGTGCAAGTAAAAGTAAAAGAAGGGACTCGTGAGCGTTTACAAGCATTTGAAGGTATTGTTATCGCTAAGCGGAACCGAGGTTTGAACTCGGCTTTCACCGTACGCAAAATTTCGCACGGTGAAGGTGTAGAGCGGGTGTTTCAAACACACAGCCCAGCAATTGAATCCATAGCAGTGAAACGCCGCGGCGCCGTACGCCGAGCAAAATTATATTATTTACGTGATCTGCAAGGTAAGGCTGCTCGTATTAAAGAAAAGCTGTAACTACTCAACCCCTCTGAAATCTATTATTTCTACGTTTACCCTTTCAAGGGGCGCGCCTAATAGAGAAGCCTGTCCGAGGACAGGCTTCTCGCTGGTATTTTTGCCTCATCCCTAAGTTATGTTTTTATCTGTTCAATGCTAAACCAAGTTGAAACAACCCTAACTTAGATTTAACGATTTGAGAAAATTGAATTCTGTGCCTCTAACACGTATGCTATCGGGCTTAGATTGGACTTGGTAGTTACCTGCCGTCTCAAAATATTTGCAATTGACTCAGGATCTATTTCAAATGCCGAAAAACTTCTCCGTGCTGGTTTTGGAGCTTCATCCTTACCATACGCATAATTTCTCTATATACAGTAATCTCCTACCTAGTCTTGTTTGTCGCAATACCGTAAATATTGAATACTACGTGAATCCGGAAGTGGTCGATGGCTTAATATATCCAGAGAAACAACATTTGCATAGATTATTGCCTTCGGTATTTTGGGATAGGATGCTTTCAAAATTCCGGCTGCGTACCGCTTATATTATATTATTGGTTAAATTGCTATGCATATTAAAAAGGATAGACTGTGTAGTTTTGAATACCCTTGAATCAACAACGGACAAGCGTGTATTCCGATCAATCAATACAAAATTAAAAATTGCTGTTGTTCATAACCCCAAGGTTATCGATGTAAAACGTGAAAAGAATGCGCTGTATTTCTGCATGAATGAATATGTTTTTCAAGGAATGAACAATTCAGCTCCACTAGATGGCTATTTTTTATCTTATTTCAAACCTATGGAGTTTAAGAAAACCGTCATGTCGGAAACTCTGACTATTGGTGTTCCTGGCGGTGTCAGCTTCGATAGACGGGACTATCATTTTTTAATACAGGTATGTTTGAAATTAGCTGAATGCGAAAAACCCGAGAGAGAAATTATTTTTAATCTCATCGGGGATATTGGCATGAAGGACGGGCCGGAATTTCGTCGCTTGACCGAAAAAAATGGTATCAATAAATATTTCCGATTCCATGAAGAGCTTGATGATTCTCAATTTAATCGTGAAATATATGAATGCGAATTATTGATGCCTTTGATAGGAGATGCAAATACTCGCTATCGATCAATTAAAAATACCGCGACATTGTCCCATTCTGCAAGATATCACAAGCCACTACTCTTGCAATTAGAGGATGCAAAATGCTGGGGAATTCCGCAGCACAGTTGTTTCATTTACAGTGGATTAAATGATCTTACAGAGTTGTTATCTCAATCAAAAGTGGTCGATAGAGAGATAAAGGATACTTACCAGGCTCATATTGAGAAAAAAATAGAAAAAAATAAAAACCTGTTAAGTCGTCTCGGTGAACGCTTCTTTACGCCGGGAAAATTCTAACTCTAAAAAAAACTTAGAGATCGCTTACAGATTGCAATATATTACCTACATGATTTTCCCAAGAGTTCTTTGCCAGCCATTCTCCATTGTCTGGCAACTCAAAATTGTTCTCTTGTACCGACAAACATATCTTTTTCAGCGATTCAGCCGCACCTTGCACATCCCCAGCAGCGAAACATTCACTTTTCCAACTTTGCATCGCCTCACTAAAACAACCGACATCAGGAAATATTACTGGCCGACGAAAGGTAGCGGCAAGGGGCAGTACCCCTGAATTTAGCGCACTATGCTGTCCAAGAAATATACAATCGGCAGCACAAAAAATTTCAGCAAGCTCATCTGAAGAAAAACTCCTATAAAAATATTTAACCGTTCTGTTTGGTAAAATTTCACGCATCATGTTGCGACTTCGCAGCAACCATCTCTGTCCAAAGCTAACAGGCGGATACAAGTATTCGCCAGCCAGAATCAAATATTTCGACTGAAGTTCGAGTTTATTGAAAGCATCAACGACGAAATTATGGTTTTTATATGGGCGTTGTTTCCCAAAGTTCAATATTATAGTTTTATCAATGGGAAGATTTAATTTTCGGCGAGCCTCTTCGCGATTAACAAATTTATAATCAATCAAATAATCTCCATGTGGACATACAATATTCTTTTTTTCCTGTGATTCAGAATACAATTTATTGAATATCTTTACCGAGCGAGTGCAGTGATGAACCAGAATATCAGAATAAGCAATAATCAACTCAAAAGCTTCTCGACTGCTATCCTCTTTTGAGTCATGAGGAGCGAGGTTATGTAGAGTATGTATAATCGTTACATTCTGAGATTGATACCATTTAAGGCGCGATGAGATAAGCTCTAGCCATTGCTGCTGACTTCCTTTTTTTGCCGAATACCATTCATTAAGGCGTTCCGGCCAGTGTATATGAAGAATATCAGGACGGACGTTAGAATTAAAAAAATTACTGGCGTCGCCAAACACTTCATGCCCAGCCTTTTTATAAGCATTCATCAATGATTCAATATAGGCATTTCCAGACGGCTTCTCGGTTAGCAAAATTTTCATGGGATCTATTTCCGTTTTCTCACATCATTCATTGCAGTTCACGCCTTAAACAAAAAGTGTAATATTATACGTGCCATTGCTTGCTTATAGCGTATTTGTGAAGTAATCTGAACGAATCATACCATCTAACATCTGGATTTATTCTTAAGTGCCTAGCTTCCCCAAAATATCAATTGTCACACCTTCCTATAACCAAGGGGAATTTCTTGAGGCTACGTTGGTTTCTGTCCTTGACCAACGCTACCCAAATCTCGAATATATTGTTATTGACGGTGGAAGCAATGACAATAGTATCGAAATTATAAAAAAGTATGAGAAACACTTAACATACTGGGTTAGCGAAAAAGATAGAGGGCAAAGCCACGCTATCAACAAAGGATTCGAAAAAGCAACCGGCGAGTTATTTTATTGGTTAAATTCGGACGACAAACTGGAACCGGGCGCACTAGAGACAGTGATAGAAAATGCCAATCAATATCCTGAAATTGATGTTTTCGTTGGCCATGGACAAAAAGCCGACCTGCTGGGCAACGTAACCTATTACAAGGAGCCCGGTGAACTGAGTTTTGAACGCTTATGTCAATGGATGAACGGCGGCAATTTTATGCAGCCATCATGTTTTTTTCGACGCAGTGCATGGGAAGCAGCCGGCCCGCTTGATGAGACATTGAATATAGCGTTAGATGTAGACTTATGGCTGAAAATGGTAAAAAAAGTGAAGTTCCAAAAAATCGATAAACTGCTTTCTTCGGCCTTGGTTCACGAAGGGGCTAAAACAACGGCCTTTCGAAATAGAATGGTTGTCGACTGTGCCATCGTCGTAATTCAAGCGGGGGGAGAGAAGTTTGTAAGAAAGCATCTGGATGAAATGGCTGACAACCTATCATCTCACCAGAAGTTTTATTCCGAAATTGTGAACCACCCGCTGATTAAAATTATCAAACCATTCCTTCGCCCATTCGTGAAGAGACCGTACTAAACCCTAATAGCCGCATAATTTGCACCTCAGAATCGTTTCACTGCTTTTATAGTAGCTTCTAAGACTCGATACTTGTATTTTCTGGAATTCATCCAGGGTGACCCGAATAATCCATAAAATATTCCGTTCAAGCCTTATAGCTGCTCTAAAAGCTTCTGTGTCTAAATTTTTATGCAACGACAAGGTAAAACCACGCAACCGTTCAAAGCCCTCCTGAAATCTTGTATAATTCATGCATTATTTTTAAAAAGATAGACTTAAGGATTTATCATGTTATTTTCATCTTTAGACTTGGCTCCCGAAATCCAGAAGGCTTTGGATGCTTGTAACTACAGTCAAATGACACCAATACAAGAGCAGGCGATTATTCCGGCACGGCGAGGTAAGGATTTGTTGGCCAATGCCCAGACAGGTACCGGGAAAACTGCCGCTTTCGCACTGCCCATTTTACAGCAGCTACACGACAATCCAAAACCGACCCTGCCCGGCAACGCACGCGCATTAATTCTAACGCCTACTCGGGAACTTGCCGAGCAACTGGGTGAAACGATCAACCGCTACGCCCAGTTTTTACCGCTCAGCATTATTGCATTATACGGCGGCGTTAAAATGAGCGCCCAAGAAAAAAAGCTCAAAATGGGTGTCGATATCATCGTATCCACCCCCGGCCGTCTGTTGGAACATATGGCTCAGTGCAGTGTAAACCTTTCTAATGTAGAGTTCGTGGTACTGGATGAAGCGGATCGAATGCTTGATATGGGCTTTATCGCTGATGTTCAAAGCTTGCTACAAAAAACAAAAAAAACGCGTCAAACTTTATTGTTCTCCGCCACCATGTCACAACCGGTAAAGGAGTTGGCTAACAAATTATTGAAAAAACATATCGTCGTTAGCGTAGCAAAACAAAATGCCATCGCCAATACCGTAACGCAAGTCGTTTATCCTGTAGATGAGTGCAACAAAGCAGATTTATTTGTTGATCTGATTGAAGAACATAACTGGTTCAAAGTACTGGTATTTACCAGCACCAAGATTCAGGCTGACGCGCTCATGATCAAACTGAAACAAGCAAAAATTAAAACCGCACTTTGCCACAGCGATAAAAGTCAAGGCGCACGCCGCCGAGCCATCGCCGATTTCAAAGCCGCAAAAATACAGGTACTCATCGCTACCGAAGTCGCAGCTCGTGGGTTAGATATTGAAGGACTGGAACATGTAGTCAACTATAACCTGCCTTACTTGGCTGAGGACTATGTCCATCGCATTGGACGTACCGGCCGAGCCGGCACAAAGGGCCAGGCAATATCTCTGATCAGCCGTGAAGAAGAACGGTCTTTAGCTAACATTGAGCGCCTGACCGGGGAACCTATTAAACGTGTATATATAAAGAAGTACGAACTAGAAAGTCGCGAAACCTTGTTTAAAAATTTGAAAAAAAATAGTCGTCCAGCACGAAAAAACAAAGCAAGCCAAACCCAGATCATCATCAACAAACCAAAAAAACCACTCTAAACCTGATTTTACCACTTCTTTTTTATACTTTATAATACTGCTGATTTAACCAACCAAACATTTCGGAAAACCACATGCTTTATAGATGTATCTTGTTGTTTGTAGTGCTATGCAGTGCACTTAATGGATGCACCGTTGCGGAGCACCATCTGGACAAAGAAAGTGATAGAGCCGTTCAGATTGCGTACCAACATATAAAACAACACACCAGCCAATTTGCCGATATTGAACCTGAAAATAACTTATTGCTAAAAAACTACAAAAAAGACCAGCTTGGCTTCCAGCATTTACGCTTTCAACAAATAAGCCAACAAATTCCAGTTTGGCCACAGGAACTCATCGTTCATATCAATCGAGAAAACCAAGTCTATCGCGTTGATGGTGAGCTGTTCAAAGTTCCACAATTTACACTACCCCCAAAGTTAACGCCACAAGACGCGATGTTAAAAGCGATTAATAATATGGATGGTCAATGGACTGCCAAAAATAGTGAACTGTATATTTACCAACATAAACAAGCGTCTGCAACGTTGGCTTACCGTGTTGAAATTAACCAGAGCTTATTTCGCCAATTTATATTTATTAATGCCAATAGTGGCGTGGTAATTACCCGTATTGAAGGTTCACCAAGCAAAAGGTTGTTCGATGAATAAATACAAAAAAATATTTCTACTCTCAGGTTTTCTTATGCTGGTTTCAGCAACAGAAGCTGAACCCTATAATGTTTCTCGTAGCTTGTTTAACGAGCTTTCTAATAACAGCATACAGAGTATAAATAGCCAGAATTCGCCGCTACGTTCAATTGACCGTAGTGGCGACCGAAAAAATTTGAATCGAAGCACGTCTACAGCTCTGACAGGTCAACAAATTCATCAAGGTCTTTCGCAATTACGTTCTCCTGCCCAGCCTGTAAAACAACAGCGTTTATTGATCAGTGAAAAACAACAAATCGCATTGAGTGATTTATCTGCACGCAGTCACGCTAATAAAGCCATTGTCCGTTTTAACAAAAAAAATGGTACACCAACCTATATTAAAATGAAACTTATCCCTTCAGTGGCCAAAGGGTTCAATACGCAAGCAAAGAGCCCCTTAGATATTGCAAAACAATTTCTGACTGAAAATCGTCAACTGTTAAAATTAGAAGCGCCCACAGCAGAATTGAAGCTATTACGTAAACATGTAAATAAAGAGGGCCAACAACATATCCATTTTCAACAACAGCATCATGGCGTACCGATTTGGGGAAAACAACTTGCGATTCATTTAGATAAAGACACCTCGGTTTACATGTTGAATGGTCGTTATGTCCCGACTCTATTGTAGCGAATGATCCCGTCAGCGGTTTCAACTACTGGACAATTGGTATATTGGATATAGGTGATGAAAGTCCATCGTTTCGCTTTCCTTTTCCTGCACAAAACTCATTAGTTGACTTAGGCTTTCCTACATTTGCAACAAACAATAGTTCGATTATTGCTATGGATATTATAACCTATGACCCAAATAGCAATAACGTCCATTCTCAATCTGTTACTGTTGATTTGGAAAAACAAGAAGTTTACCCAATAGCAGACTTTGGTAATGCGGTTTTTCCATTTTTTGGCGTAGCCAGTTTTCTGGGTGATGATACTTATATCTCATTTCAAAGCCCAGTTTCTGGACCTGCATTGATCTCTGCATTTCGCAGCCCTTTAGGTACCACGAATTCGCCTTGGGAAGTGCAACCAAGCGTTGAATCACTGAATAATTCTGCCGTCGCTTTACCGATTATGCATAGAGCAGGAGAACGTATTATCAGTGATTCCGTAGAAATTGATCAGACCATGATTGATTTCGGTAATATTAAAATGAACACAGAATTGAGTAAAACACTAATTTTGAGCAATACCGGTAACAAGGATATCAATATTACGAACATCACTATAGATGGAGCAAATTACAGTCATGATGCGACTAACCAACAGCTCGCTCGAGGTTCCAGCATAACTGTGGATGTTCGTTATACCGCAGGACTTACTGAAGGAACCCAAGCTGGCACTCTTAGTTTTACCACCGACGGTACACCTGCTCTATTAACGGTTTCACTTACGGCAACAACAGTCTCTGAGCCTTCTACTCCTTCCACCGCTCCTACCCCAGACTCGGGTGAAAGTAGCGGTGGCGGTGTGTTCATATATCTTTTATCACCATTGCTTGTAATATTGCTGCTGTCTTTTTTTCGATACAGACTACCAAATGCGAAAAAAACGGTGCGATTTTGATCAACTAAAAAATTTGACCAGAACCGTTTCACTGGTTTGATCTGGTTAGCCTACCCTAAGGGGCTGTTGTCTTTCCGTCTTCTAAATTAGACAAAGAGTTATTGCCCCTTGAGGGTAAGATAAACGCAGCAATGACGAATTTCAGATCAGTCTGAGCACTACAGGTTACTAATTATTCACGACATCATTAGCAGCTTCCTTAGAGGCTTCAAGTGACTCGGTCAATGTCTCTGTTGCCGCTTCTGTTTTGTTTTCTATGAGCGCGCCTATGTCTTTAGTCTCGTTCGTTATATCTCTTTCCATCTCTTGCAAAACACTGTTGTTCATTCCTATTGTGCCTTGCTCAGTATTTAACGTAGTTTCAGTCCCACTTTCACAACCGACAAGAAACAACAGCGATAAGCTCAATGCGGTGATTATTTGTGTTTTATTTTTCATCGTTTCTTTCCTTATTAATTAAAATCTTATTTATATTTTTTTAATACATGCCCACTTAACTAAAGGGTGGAATAGGATGTCGGACAGGATTCCACCCTCATATTTTCAGGATTTATTGTGCTAGCGCAGCAGCCAGCTCAGAAGGTTGAAGTGAACCATCCCCATTAATGTCATGCTTGCCGAACTGATCGTCACCGATACCTTGTAGGCCGGTGACTTCTGCAGGGGACAACTTCCCATCTTGATCCGCATCTAACAAGGCAAAGTGACTACTTGGTTCCTCAGGTTGTGCGTCATTTTGTGCGAATGCATAGCCACTTATTGCAAACCCTAGTGCCATAGCCAATATCAATTTTATTTTCATAATGAACTCCTTTTCATTCAGCGTTATGAGCAATACAAATCTAACCACATGCAAGTGGTGAACACGTAAAGGCTAATGCAAAGACCAGGCCAGAATTATTTAACAAGCCGTAATAGTCAGAATTCAAATTCGTAATTCAAGACCATACAACAATAACAACGAACTGATTAAAAAATAAAACGTTCGAAACATTGACAAAAAAGATCAGAAATAAGCATTAAAAATTGGAGCAAATTACATACAGGTTTGCTGTCTATTTGAGTGTTTTGATTGAGAAAAATACAACTACAATAGGTTTAAATACGTATTTTTCAATTGAATAAGGTTCGAAGCGTAATCAAAACAAGAATGCACAAGGTAGCCAAGTTATTTAATTCCCTGTCATCAGTAGATCAACGATGACCAAGCTCTTTAGTGAGAATACAAAATCAAATTTTCTACGTAATTGTTGCTCACCAATAGGTTTTCTTCAGCAAAATGTCGCAGTTAGTTGACATCTATGTAATTGATAAAATCAAGAATCACCTTGGAAAAAGCAGTTGGACGCGCAAAAATCGCACAAGAGGCCTGTGGTTCAACATTACACTCAAAAAGAACGATTCAACCACAGAGGGCACGGAGAAAAGAAAATCACCCTTTCACTCTTCTCTGTCTCCTCTGTGCACTCTGTGGTTCAATAAACTCACCCAGAAAAGAGCAATTCAACCACAAAGCACACCGAGCGCATAGAGAAAAGAAACTACCCCGCTTTTCTCTGCGAGAACAATAACACGCGAGAACGTGTGGATTCTGTGAGAAATCTGGACTAGGATAGTTATCGCAAGGCGAATACAACAGGAACAATAAACTCCAGTGCTTGACGTGGGTCGTTATCAGGCATGGGTGGGAATGGATTGGCTCGTTTGGCCATTTCAAACGCAGCTTTATCAAGTAATCGATTTCCAGTGCTTTGTTCTAAGGTAACCTTTTGAGTTTGTCCGGCACGGTTGATCGATATGCGTAAGGACCCCTCTCCTTCAATGCGCATACGCTGGGCTCTGCGGGGATATTTTTTATGTTTATCTAACCAGGCGACAAGTAACTGCTCATACTTTGCCGTAGCAGCGGCACTCAATGGCAGTAAGAGATTGGACTCTGGAAGAGGCGGCGGCGCTTCCACAATTTCAGGTAGCTCTTCAATCGGCAAAGGTTCAGGTATAGGTTCCTGTACCACCGGTTCTGACTTCGGTTCTGGTTTCGGTTCTGGTTTCGGCTCTGGTTTCGGCTCTGGTTTCGGTTTTGGTTTGGGTGCCACGGGCGGTTTTACTTTCGGCTGAGGTGGCGGTATAACTGGCGCGGCGGCTGTGGGGGTTTCTGCTACAGCAGCCAACAGACTCACACGAAGCGTTTGTTCTGGAGGGGGCAGGTGCTCAGGTGCAGGCAGAACCAGCCAAAATACTATTCCACCATGCAAACCAAGGGCGACTAATAGCGCGAGAGTCATATGGGGCAGGGTAATCGTCATTACTGTGTTTATTTTTGTGTAGTTGCTAATGCAACATTATTGCCACCAGCAGCACGAATCTCATCCATGACTCTCAATAGCTGTTGCACCTCAGTATGGGCATCGCTTTTCAGAGTAATGGCAACATCATCGCTATTGTTAGCGATCAAAGGTTCCATAGCCAAACGTAGCTTATCAAGTTGAATGGGGTCGCCGTTAAGTGCAAGTTCACCTGAGGCATTAAGGGCAACTGTAATCGGTGTAATTTCAGTAACCATGGCAGTAGTGGATTCGGGCAGTTCTAACTCGATCGCTTCGGGTACCAAAAAGGTACTCGTTAACATAAAAAAAACCAACAGCAAAAAGACAATATCAATCAGTGGTGCAATATCGAGATGGGAATGAATACGCGCCCGGCCTTCAAATTCCATGGGTTTCATCCTCAATTTTCTCGTTGTCACGGCTTGAGATCGTCTCCGGTGTTTTACCAAAATGACGCAACACACGAATACTCACATCTTTCATTGAAGCACGTACACGATCTACTTCACCTTCCAGGTAATAGAAAGCGGCCATGGCGGGAATGGCCACGGTCAGACCAAAAGCGGTGGTCAATAACGCTTCCCAAATACCTCCCGAAAGAATAGAGGGATCGACACGACTGCCTGCAGCTTCAAGACTCATAAAAGCGACGATCATACCCGTAACCGTTCCCAGTAACCCGAGCAAGGGGCTTAAATGAGCAATGGATGAGAGTCCTCGTAACCATGATTCAAGACTACGTATCTGCGCAGAGCCAACACGACTGACTTCGGCCTCAACATCTCGGGTAGACATAGTCGGATCGGCACCACAACGTATGGCACATTCCATAACATGAGCCACAGGACTGCGCTGTTGTTGTAATACGCTTAAAGCTTTGTTGTGATTGTTTTCTCGCAGCGCCGCCAGTGCCGGCTCGACAAAATTCAAACGGCGAAGACCACTACGCAAAAACTGAAAAAATTTAAGCAAGATGATGGTGACAGCCAAAACAGACATGGCCAGTAACACGAGCATCACAGGCCCGCCTTGCTGAAATAAATCTACTATATTCATACTATTTAATCACTATTTTTAAAACATTAATGGGTGACAGCCAACAAGGCCTGTCACCCAAAACCATACCATCCAAGAACCAACCGTTCGAGAGATTCCGAACGGTTGGTTCTTGGAGCGAGAAAAAACTAGATGTCCATTTCAACCCCTGCATAAACGAACTGTGGCAGACCTCCGCGCGCACCATCCGGCTGTCGTGATACAACGTACTCTTCATCGAAGACGTTTTGTACACCACCAAAGAGTTTCACCGTTTCGTTGATGCGATAAAAGGCAGAAACATCAGTGGTAAAATAGCTGTCTGTTTTGCCATACCGTGCATCTGGATTTCCATCACCATTAATTTGATCATCAACATTATTGGCACTGGTATAAGTCTCGCTCACATAGTTACCTGAGATGAACGCACCCCATTTTTTTGTTTCTACACCGGTTCCCAGGCTCAATGTCAGCTCTGGAATATAAGGAACTGCATTGCCAGCTTTACCGAAACTAAAAATCGACTCAGCGTCGGTTGATTTCGAGTCATTTTTTTGTTCGGCATTGGTGTAAGTTACGCTGAGAAAAGTAGGATTGCTTATTCCCCAATTATTAGCGAGTCCTGCATCATATTGCAGTGCAAGCTCAATACCCAAAGTATCAACTTCACCAAAATTTTCATCATTACCGGCTCCCGTACCGCCCACATTATCGGTCACGATCAAATCTTCAAACGCCGTGTAGAAAAAAGTGCTTTCCGCTGCGAATGCGTTCTGAGCGCTGGTGTACCGTGCGCCGATTTCAAAGGCAGTACTGGTTTCCGGGTCGAGCCCACCGCGTGTACTTCGTGGGCTGGGTGTAGAGTAACCCGTATGCAGACCGGTAAAAGCGGTCCACTGTTCGCTGAACTGATAGGCGGCCCCTATGCCATATGCGTTGACATTAAAGCTGTTTTCACCATTTCGATTTTTTGTACCGCCCGCCCCTTGCAGAGTTCCTTTAGGGTCTTCCGAGGTTTGATCCAATGTTTCGTAGCGAAAACCAGGGGTGATCGTTAACGCACCGATCTCAATGGTATCCTGCACAAACAAAGCCAGAGCTTCGGTTTCCTGGAAGCGATTTCCTGCACCTCCGGGGACACCCGGAGTCACTCCCAAGACGGTACCGTTGGCCGCTTGAGCATAAGTATCCTCCCACTGGAAGCGTGTAATTTCATCCTGGTGAAAACGAACACCGGCCATTACTTCGTGCTGCATACTGCCGGTATCGAAGCGAAAATAGCCAACGGTCTCAACACCTTGAGAACTGTATTCACGATTATTGGCTTTAACTTTAAAATCACATGCTGCCGTACCTTTCATGCAGTCTTGCGACACCCCAGGTGTTGCTATAATCGTGGAAAGACTGTCTCCATTAACCTTGCTTAGTTTATACCAGTTACGCTTGAAGTCGGTCTGGTAGAGCGTTGTGATTATATCGATATTATCAGTAGGACTGAGACTCCAGCGCAATGAGACCTGTTCCTGCTCACTCTTTATGTTATCGAAACGTGACGCTGCATAACGACGTGTTGGATCAGCTTCAAAATCAGAGCGGCTCAAGCCGAGATAAGTTTCATTTGCATCGAGATCACTGGTTCCATATTTAAATTCTAACCGTTGGTACATATCAGTACTCGGTTCCCATGATAATTTAAATATGACATCTGTTTTGTCAAAGCCGGTATCGTTACCATTGCGAAAATCAGCGGTCTCATCAATCTGCTTAAACCCATCGCTTTGCCGACGATAGCCTTCTACCAACACTCCAAATTGTCCCGCCGCACCGGCATCAAAAGTATTACCTACATAAGCATGAGTGCGTTGCTCGTTAAAACTACCCAGCGTCGCTTTCAGATAAGCTTTTTCTTTCGTTGGAATGGGCGTTGAAATATAGTTAATTACACCACCGGTGGTGTGCGGACCGTATTTAATCTGACTGGAACCTTTCAAGACTTCCAGTCCGCTCATGCGCCCCGAAGTGGGCGTATAATACGCGGCAGGCGCGCTGTAAGGCGCAGGTGCCATCATGACGCCATCTTCCATGATCGTTACCTTGGAGCTGCGAGTAGTATCAACACCACGCAGGCTGATACTGGGGAAGAGGCCAAAACCATCCTCCTCTCGCACATACACACCCGGTACTTTACGCAGTACACGGTTTACATCATCATAATTTTGTTGGCGAATGTCTTTTTTTGTCACCACCTGTGCCGAACCTGCTATCTTTTCGATATTAGCTGGATTGCCAATCACCATAATTTTATCGAGTACCTTGGCTTCCCTATTCACCTCGTCAGCCCCATCTACTGCCCCAGCAGGCAACGCCAGGCTCAGCATGGCAATAGCGATGGCATCGTGTAATAAACGATGTTGTTTGTTCACTATAATTACTCCCTTAAACATTTATTTTAATTATTCGACCATCTGACTCTCACCCTATGATGTGCGCTGAAACAGGGGCCGATAGCTGGCTGGCTACAATAAACCCAATAAGGTGGTTGGCTGGCTGGTATAAGTATGAGGGGATTGACAATAAATGTAAATACTAATGATAATGACTCGCGTTTCTTATCGAATGTAAGGAAATATCGAGACCCATTAACCCTCCTCAGCCTCAGGAATGATTAATTTTGCAATTAAATTAAGTCGTTACCTATATTCACTTAGGGGCCGCCGAGCATTGCAAGGAGAATATATATTCGTGGCGTTTGAGATTTAAGTTCTGGAATTATCAAATACTGCCTTTCAAATAACTAAACTCGGTAAGTTATTGTTTGGTAGATCCTAAGAAAGTTTTGAACAGGCTCTAAAGTTTTATATCAAACCAGCCGAAGACTAGAGGTGAAATTACACATAAATTTTGTACATGCGTTAACCAGATATAACTGTGACAGGTTGTTATAGACGTAAAGCGAGCGAATGGATATTGCGCACTTAATCGTAGAGCTTACAAGGATAACTTGTCTTTGTTGCTGGTTATAAAACTAAAGGAATAGTTCAAGCTATGATACAAACACGTGCTTTACATTTAGTTAATGAAGTATCCGACCTCATTTCTTTACCTGAAGTCAGCCTCAAAATTAATGAATTGGTTGATGACCCTGGGGCATCGGTGGCAGATATGGCTCAAGTCATTAGCCTTGATGTGGCGATAACTACAAAATTATTAAAGATCGCTAACAGCTCTTTTTATCGCTTCCCATCAAGAATTGATACCGTATCCAGAGCCGTGACTATTATTGGCACCCGGGAACTCAGATTTTTAATCTTGGCCAGTTCGGCTGTTCGTTCCTTCGATAACATTAACAATAAGGTGATCGATATATCGTCATTTTGGCGCCACAGCGTCTACACGGCCGTTGTTTCGCGATTACTCGCTGCCAAATGTAACGTACTACATAAAGAGCGACTTTTTGTCAGCGGTTTGCTTCACGATGTGGGTCACCTTGTTATGTCTCACCTCATTCCTGATCTTGTTCAAGTCATAAAACATCGAGAAAAAACGGCAAATATCCCAATATATGAGGCTGAGCGGGATGTCTATGATATTGATCATGCCGTCGTTGGCGCCGAGCTGCTAAAAATGTGGGGCTTGCCAAAAAGCTTGCACGATGTGATTTTACATCATCACGAACCTGAAAAATCAACAGACTATGTGCTAGAAACATCTATTGTACATCTTGCCAATAGTATCGCTAAGTTAGGCGAACTAGGCAGTACCGACTTAAGCCAGGCACCCAGAGTATCACCTGTTGCCTGGGAGGTTACCGGCTTATCCCCTGATGTTATAGCACCGGTATTACAGGACGCACGAGCACAATTTCTGGAAGCGCTTTTATTATTTTTACCCGGAGTGGCTGTGGCCAGTTAGTTTAACCTAGAAAAATTAGTTGAACCTACTGCGAACGTCTAATGCACTCAATCTACAGAATTGTTTCACCTGTTTTGAACTCACCGTATGGGTGATACGCTTTCGCACAAAACAGGTGAAACAATTCTGTAGATTAAGCACCTTAATCGCTCTCGCTACAGCGCAACTGGTTTTTCTAAGTTTCAGGAGTTTGAACCGTATTTGTAATTGCTCAGATTACTTATGAATGAAATAAGATTCAGATTAAATATTGCTGCACATGAATACGAAGCTTATTACGCCGGGATAGCAAAAAATGTCATTGTTCCTATGAAAAACGGACGTAACCTTCAATTTCCTGCATCCAACTTAAGACCTTACTTCCGGCATGATGGTGTGCATGGAGAATTTGTTTTGCGGTTTGATGAAAATAATAAACTGATAGAGTTGGTGAAATTAGAAGACTGAGTCTTTATAGGGTTAACAGGCTATTAACAATTTGTTTAACACCATTCAGCGTAGGTGGTACGGGATGTTTTTGCGCCCTTATTGTGGCAAGTGCTGCCTGAAAGTTGCCCTGAAAAAGCTGTTCCCGCGTTATCGCCTGACACACGCCGTTCTTTTCTAACCAAGAAATTAAAAACGATTCTTCTGGCCAGTCGCCACGTTTTACATATAAAATCGGTGTTGCATTATAGGCTGCTTCCGTAAACAGACCATACCCTGGTTTTGTAATTACACTATCTACCGAACTCAATAATTCGAGATAACTGTAGGGGAATTGATCTATTGATATCAGATCATCACGTTTACACTTCGTTTCAAATGGCACTAACCAGGCTTGGTCAAAATAGCTCGGCCATTGATCAAAAGGAATGTCAGTTTTCACCCCGCCCAGCGCAACCAAACCCAGCCGGGTATGGGAAGAATTTAAGCTTTTCAACAAATGACTTTTAACCGATTGACCTCGTTGAGCGATGGGATCCACTTGGATTGCATTGGTAAGCCAACTCATCGGCATACAAGGTGTAATTTTATAAAAGCAATCCGCAGCATTATAGCTCTCTTTTATTTGTTGATGGATTGCATCTGCATCCTGATATTTTTGACAATAAGAGTAAAATATATCGGCCCAGTTCAGTGAGCACATTGCAACGCTCGGATAGGCACTATGTTGAGTTGCAAGCAAGGGCAAATAAGCAATATTTGAAATAAGTACATCAGGGGATAAAGAATCAAAAAATTGCTTACATATGTACAATTGTTCCTTCCACTGCTGATGCAGATTTTGATATTTGAGCATACTTTCATTCGCCAAAACATCAATGCTCGAAGCCATCACCATACCAAAATCCCAGGATTGTTCTATATGCTGACAGCCCGGTAATCGTTGTTTAATTTTCGAGGGTGAAATCCCTGAAACAATTGTAACTTTAACGTTGGGCTGTAATCGCATCAATTCCTTGATAACCGGTATTGTTTGCGCCAAATGACCCAAGCCGTGTGCAGAAATATTGAAAACAAAATGTGATTTATTTGGATTGTTCATACAAACCTGTTTGATGTGTGACCAACATCACAGTAAGCCTTTTATTTAGATGTTAGTTTAAGCCGCTCATTTTTACTAACTAAAAACGCCAGTTGGGTTTCTGGTGATTATTATGCCTCATTTAAGGAGCGTTCTAAAATGTCTATACACAAATGGGTAGTGAGTTCAGCAGCATTACTGATTATTTTTTCAAGTGCTGTGCTTGCTGAAAAAGAAGGGTTACAAAGCGGTTATGACAAAGCTCGCGATGGATATTATAACGAAGCGGCTGAAATCTTCGAACCATTGGCTCATAAAGGCTCTGCTGAAGCTCTGTTTAATTTAGGCTTAATGTATCATGGCGGCATGGGGGTTGCCCGAGATGAGCGGACAGCCGTTAAGCTTTATCATAGAGCGGCCGATATTGGTAATGTCCTGGCTCAAGAGTACCTAGCAATAGGCTACAAAGAAGGCTGGTTTGGTCTGAAAAAAAATAAAACCAAGGCAAGTTATTGGCAAAAACGTTCAGAAAAAAAGTAATATAAAGTCTGTCTGAAAGACTTTGTCGTTCCAGCTCATTGTATTCTGGAATGACAAAGTCTTGATCGTCACTTGTTGGCATTCAACATGGGTGTTGTTGCGTGCTCATCTAAAACTTCTATCTATACTTTCTCCTCTAGTTTTTAAAAAAAACTATTCTTTTTTCATTTTTATACTCTCACAGGGTAGCTCTGAGTTTGCTTATCCAGTAGAATAGAAACCGTATTTTGAGTGGAGAATGCAAATGCAAACAAATGAAAACGTGGTGTCAGAACGTCGTCAGCGCTCAGTCACAGTTATTAAGAAACTGGTTGAAGTTCGTAATGAGATGTTAAGTCTATACAATGAACTGGCTGAAAGAAAACCCTACTATGACGCTGACGATGATCTTTCTGAAATGTTGGGTGATTTTTGTGCCTCGTTAATCGATTACACCGCGAATGCTCACTTTCAGCTCTATCGATATTTTGCAGAAAAAAAGGAAAGACGTCAGCGTATTATCAATGTAGCCGATAAAATTTACCCACGCATCGTTGACATTACGCAGAACATTTTAGACTTTAATGATAAATACGACAGTGACCAACAACGACACCACTTAGATGACCTTGAAAAAGATCTGTCAGTCTTGGGTGAAGCTTTAGCGGAACGCATTGAATTAGAGGATAACCTCATCAACGTATTAAACGGTCCTGGAAAATAAGCCTGTGTGAAAGAACTGACGCACGAACAACTTTACCACCCATGCAACTTCAGCCAACTTAACTTCACCTCAACCGATGAGCTGAACAGCAATAATGAGATTTTGGGGCAAGACAGAGCACTTCAAGCTATTCAGTTTGGTGTTGGAATGCCTCATGACGGCTATAATATTTTTGCTCTGGGTTTGCCTGGGGTCGGCAAAAAAACTGTAATTTCTCGCATTCTCCAGAGGGAAAAAAAAGCGGTTGCGCATCGAACACTGTTAGACTGGTGTTATGCGCATAATTTTTCTGATCCCTGCAAGCCAATAAAACTCTCTTTTCCCTGTGGGCAGGCTAAAACCTTTAAAGCAGACTATGATGTCGTTCTAAATAATGTTGAGAATGCTATTCCGGAATTAGCGAGCCATACTGATCATGCCACGCAGCTTGACCTTCTTTTCCAAAAGTTAATAGAAAAAAATCCGCATTCTTCAGCCGTCACGACATACCTTCATGCTGTAATGCAGAATATATCAAAACATATTCACCATTATCAAAAAAATCAGAATTCCAAAAATACAAATTTCGAAAGCCTAAGTACAAAAAATAACTATAGCATCAACATCGTTATTGAACATAACGAACAGCCCGAATTACCTGTTATTTACGAAGATCATCCATCCTATCATAACTTGTTTGGGCTTGCCGAGCGGACCGCTGTCACGGGCATCTTATCAGATTTCACCTTCATTAAACCGGGGGCCCTACACCGAGCTAACGGTGGTTACCTGATTCTTGAGGCTGCAAAGTTATTACAATATCCACAGGCCTGGGAGGCATTGAAGCAGGCTTTACGATCCAAAAAAATACGTATTGCAGCTCTGGATAAAACACATAACTTAAGTTGTAACACATACATTAATCCGGAAGCCATCCCGCTTGATATCAAAATAATCCTAATGGGAGAACGCTCTGTATATTATGCACTTTATGATGCAGACAGCGACGTTGCCGAACTATTTAAAGTAATAGCTGATTATAGCGATACGATGGAATGGACTTCTGAAAATGAAAAAAAATATATTCAATTGATCGCCGCACTGATAAAAGACAATAATCTACTGCCATTTTCTATGGCTGCTGTTGGCCGAGTTGTTGAAGCAAGTGCACGCTACGCCGAATCGAATTGCAAACTTTCTATTCAGATGAGTTCGATTAAAGACTTATTGTGTGAAGCGAATTATTGGGCTAAACAAAATCAAAGCAACATCGTAAATATAAAACATGTCGTGTACGCCCTTGATCAACAGATCTTTCGCTGTAGTCGAGCAAAAATAGAATACCAAGAGGAAATCCTTCGTAACGATATTTTAATTGACGTAAGTGGGAAACGTGTAGGTACATTAAATGCTCTGACTATTATGGACGTGGGTAATATTGAATTTGGTATGCCTTGCCGCATAACCGGCATCACTCGCTTAGGCGAAGGAGATATCGTCAATATTGAACGTGAAGTAGACATGAGTGGTGCCATTCACTCCAAAGGCATCTCTATATTAAGCGCATTCATTGGTGCTCGGTTTGGCCAACAACAAGCCTTACACTTTTTTGCAAGCTTGGTTTTTGAACAGATGTATAGCGAAATAGATGGCGATAGCGCGTCCCTCGCTGAACTGTGTGTATTATTATCTTCTTTAGCAAATCACCCTCTCAAACAAAGTATTGCACTCACCGGATCCGTTAATCAGCATGGCGAAGTACAAATCATTGGTGGCGTAAATGAGAAAATCGAAGGTTTTTTTGATTTATGCAAAGAAAAAGGTTTGACCGGTGAACAGGGTGTCATCATCCCCTATGCCAACGTCGCTAATCTGATGTTACATAAAAACATTATCGACTCTGTAAAAGCCAATCAATTTCATATCTATCCGGTGCAGCATGTTGATGATGCTCTGGAAATACTCAGTGACTTGACGACTGGGCAGATAAATGAAGATGGCGAATACACATCGGGCAGCATTAATTATTTAATTCATCAACGGTTGAAACAATATACAGAGTATCGACATCATGATGCTGCAGGAAGACATAATGATGCCGATGAGCATTCACACCGAGAATAACCCGGATTATGGTTACTACGGTGCAAAATTATCGCAATTTTTTAAGAAATAATAAAATAAGTTGTGAAAGCTGGTTTGAAACGTTTGAAGTTGAGTATGCAAAAGAAGAGCTCATCGCACTGCGTCACGCCTACCAGCTAACGGAAAAATCCTGTTCAGGTATCAGCTCGATAACGGGGGAACCCGCCTTTTATTATGCTCTCGCAGTGACCGATATTCTGATTAAAATAAAATTAGATTATCAAACCCTGATTACGGCACTCCTTTATGAAGCCTGGATACATACCGAACTGACCATTAACGATATCCAACAAGAATGTGGCAATAACATTGCCACATTAGTTGAAGGTGTTGAAAAAATGGACGCAATCCATTTTACGCATAATGAGTCACAAGGCGTGTTTAACAACACAGCACATGCCGAGACCTTACGTAAAATGTTACTGGCTATGGTAGAAGATGTTCGTGTTGTACTCGTCAAACTAGCGGATCGAGTGCAGTGCATGCGAACCCTGCCTTCTACGTCTGCGGTTTACCAGGATATAGTAGCCCGAGAAACGCTGGATTTGTTTGCTCCGTTAGCCAACCGCTTGGGTATTTGGCAAATAAAATGGGAGTTGGAAGACTTAGCCTTTCGTTACATCAATCCTGACTTGTATAAAAAAATTGCTCGTCTACTCAATGAAAAACGACTGGATAGAGAAGCATACATAGAAAAATTTATTACTATTTTAAATAACGAACTTAAAAAAATGGGAGTTAAAGCCAGCCTGACCGGACGACCCAAACATATTTACAGCATTTATAGAAAAATGACGCGAAAAGCAGTCGATTACAGTCAAATTTACGATGTCAGAGCGGTCAGAGTCATGGTTAAAGAACTTAGAGACTGCTATGCCGTTTTGGGTATTGTCCATAGCTTGTGGCAATACATTTCGGGGGAGTTTGATGATTATATTGCCACACCAAAAGGCAACGACTATCGATCACTGCATACTGCAGTGATCGGCCCAAACGGAAAGACCGTTGAAGTGCAAATCCGCACTTATGATATGCATCAACACTCTGAATACGGCGTCGCTGCACACTGGCAGTATAAAGAAGGAGGATCAAGAGAAGAGCGCTTTGAAGAAAAAATAGCTTGGTTAAGACATCTTCTGGAATGGAAAGATGAAGTTAATGACCTGAGTGATTTTGTTGAAAAAGTGAAAACAGATGTTTTTGCAGACCGAGTCTATGTATTTACCCCCAATGGTGATGTCGTTGATTTACCCAATGGCTCGACACCTCTGGATTTTGCTTATTATATTCATAGCGAGATCGGCCATCGATGCCGAGGAGCTAAGGTGAACGGTCGCATGGTTCCTCTAACCTATACAGTGAAAAATGGTGAAAAAGTAGAAATCCTCACGATTAAAAATGGCAACCCGAGTCGCGATTGGTTAAATAGTCATCTGGGTTACTTGAACTCGGTAAAAGCACGATCCAAAGTAAGCCAGTGGTTTAAGCAACAAAATACAGAACGGTTAACAGCCTCAGGAAAGGAGGCCATAGAGAAGGAGTTGGATCGACTGGGATTGAACGCCTTGAGCCACGAACGCTTGAGTAAAGCAATGAATCTACACTCGGCCGAACGACTGTATGCTGCGGTAGGCCGTAATGATCTTCGGCTGGGGCGTGTTGCACATGTGGCAGAAAAGCTGTTAGGTCGTAACGAAGCAAAGCAACCCGCTCCTCTTATACCCCAACGAGGAAGTTCAAGACTCAAAGAAAGCACAGATGTTCGCATTTGCGGTGTGGGCAACTTATTAACCCGGATGTCGCTGTGTTGCAAACCCGTTCCCGGCGATGACGTGACAGGCTATATAACCAAAGGGCGAGGCGTCGCAATACATCGAACAGATTGTTCTCATGTTTTGCGTTATAATTCCGTCGCTCCAGAACGACTTATCGAGGTTCGCTGGGGACAAGAAAATGAGAAAACCTACCCCGTGGATATTGAAGTAACGGCCTATGACCGGTCAGGATTATTACGAGATATCTCTGCGGCATTAGCCAATGAGGAAATCAACGTTTTATCTGTAGCCACACACTCCATTGCGAAATCACATCGGGCGCAAATGAATTTGGTTTTAGAAGTCAGCGATTTAGAAAAACTAAGTCGCGTTTTAGCGAAAATAACACAGCTGCCCAACATTATTGGCGCAAGGCGTAAAGTATAAATGTCCAGTTTTGATCAAAATTGTAAAACGTGTCACCGGCTATCCACATTCTTAAAAGATTTAAGAACAAAGCATCCGGCTTACCATAATCTACCCGTTGCTCCTTTTGGCAAGAAGCAACCTGAATTACTTATCGTTGGTTTGGCACCGGGTATGCACGGTGCTAATGCGACGGGACGACCGTTTACCGGCGACCATGCTGGTATTTTACTATACGAAACTTTATATCAATATGGTTTTAGTTCCGCACCCGTCTCCCAATCAGCAACAGATGGTTTAAAATTAATTCGCTGTTGTATTACCAATGCAGTGAAGTGTTTACCACCAGAAAACAAACCGACCACACCCGAAATTAATGAGTGTAACCGATTTCTTCGGCATGAAATCGAGGGCATAAAAAAAGGGGCTGTAATTCTTGCGCTGGGAACCATTGCTCATAAAGCCGTGTTACGTGCTTTTGATTATAAGCAAAGCGAATACAAGTTTTCTCATGGCGCTCGGCACCAACTGAAAAACAATTTTATCTTGCTTGACTCTTATCATTGTAGTCGTTACAACACGCAAACAAAGCGCCTCACACCTGAAATGTTTCAACAGGTATTTGCACAAGCACGAACAATTATTGATGAGTGAATTCGATAGCCAAGCATTTCTCAAAACACTGACGACACGTCCAGGTGTTTACCAAATGAAAAATGCCGAAGATGATATTTTATATGTGGGAAAAGCAAAAAATCTGAAAAAAAGAGTAGGAAGTTATTTTTCAGGAAAACCCATGCCAACCAAAACGCGGATCATGGTTCAACAAATAGTTAATATCGACATCATCATTACACATACCGAGAATGAGGCGCTGCTGCTTGAAAATAATCTGATCAAGGAATACAAACCGAAATATAATATTCTTCTGCGCGACGATAAAAGCTACCCCTATTTATTTATATCAACACAACATGCATTCCCTCGTTTGAGTTTTCATCGTGGTGCAAAGCGAAACAAAGGTCGCTATTTTGGGCCTTATCCCAGTGCCGGCGCGGTTAGAGAGAGCTTACAACTTTTACAAAAGTTGTTTCCGATACGCCAATGTGAAGATAGTTTTTATCAAAATCGCTCCCGAGCCTGCCTGCAATATCAAATAAAACGATGTACAGCACCTTGCGTGAAATTAATCAGCCAAGAAGCTTATCAAGGGGATGTTGATCATACTGTTTTATTTTTAGAAGGAAAAAGCCAACAAGTTATAGAGCAACTGGTTGTTGCGATGAATAGCGCCGCAGAAGCGTTAAATTATGAAGCTGCCGCCCGTTATCGCGACCAAATAGCGAATTTACGTCGTTTATCGGAAAAGCAATATGTCTCTGGAAGCAAGGGTAATATTGATGTGGTCGCCTGCATAACAGAAAGTGGATTGGCTTGCGTACAAGTTTTTTTTATTCGCGATGGCCGCAACCTGGGCAGCAAAACTTTTTTTCCAAAACAAGCAAAAAATGCCAGTGCAGAAGGTGTACTTACTGCTTTTTTGCCTCAATATTATCTGGGTAAATTACCGCCTTCAGAAATTATTATTAACTGTTCTTCGCCGGATCAAGCACTTTTATCAAGCGTGCTTAGTGAACAAGCCGGGCATAAGGTGATGGTAAAATCCAACGTTCGCAGTGAACGTGCACGCTGGCTTGCTATGGCTGAAAACAATGCCAAAGGATCCATTGCCATGCAGCTGACCAATCGCGCAGGAAACCAAAAGCGACTCGAATCTTTACAAGATGCATTAAGTCTCGACGAACCACCACAACGACTGGAATGTTTTGATATCAGCCATACTCAAGGTGAAGAAACGGTGGCTTCGTGTGTCGTTTTCGAAAATGGAGAACCATTTAAAAGTGACTATCGTCGTTTTAACATTAAAAATATTACCCCCGGAGACGATTACGCGGCAATGCGCCAGGCTTTAAAAAGACGTTACCAACGACTCAAAGAAGAGTCGGCCAAACTACCGGACATTTTGTTTATTGATGGCGGAAAAGGACAGCTCAACATTGCAAAAGTCGTTCTTGAGGAAGTACAGTTGAGTGGTGTGGTGCTGATTGGTGTATCAAAGGGGGAAGGACGAAAACCCGGGTTAGAGACCTTACATATTGCAACAAATAACGATACGATAACGCTGGCCGCAGATTCCCCCGCATTGCATCTGATACAACAAGTGCGTGATGAAGCGCATCGCTTCGCCATCACGGGGCATCGTCAACGTCGTGCTAAAATGCGCACCACCTCAACCCTTGAAGGTATTCCTGGATTAGGGCCTAAAAGAAGAAGAGTGTTATTAAGCCATTTCGGAGGACTCCAGGAAGTAATGCGAGCCGGAACTGACGATCTTGCCAGCGTGCAGGGTATCAGTCGTCAATTAGCACAGAAAATATATGATCTTTTTCATGTAGAAGGAAATAGTTCGTAGCATGTTTACTTTACCAACAATGTTAACGTTTGCAAGAATCGGGCTTATCCCTGTTTTTGTTATAGTTTTCTTTCTGCCTTACGAATGGTCTCATATTGCTACCGCGTTAATATTTGGCTTAGCCTCAATTACTGACTGGGTTGATGGTTATCTCGCTCGAAAATGGAATCAAACCTCTGCATTTGGTGCTTTTTTAGATCCCGTAGCGGATAAGCTTATGGTTGCCGTCATTCTGGTTTTACTGGTTCAGGCGAACCCAACCGCACTCCTGGCGATACCGGCTGCCGTTATTATTTGTCGAGAAATTGCCGTTTCCGCATTACGAGAATGGATGGCTGAAATTGGCGAAAAAACCCATGTTTCAGTGTCAACAATGGGGAAATACAAAACAACCTTCCAAATGATTGCCTTGTTTATGCTTTTATACCGCGAGGACATCCTCGGTTTGCCAACAATGGTACTCGGCATTATCATGCTGTATATTGCTGCGGCACTAACCTTATGGTCAATGATTATTTACATCCGGGCGGCATGGCCAATTTTGCTCGCTAACAATGAAACCGACGAGTGAAAGTTGACCTATAATAATGTCAATCCTTATTGGCAACTCACTGATTATAAAAAAGTTCACTCTATTCCATAGTTTGCTCTTGACAGAATTTTGTTTACGATTAGAATACCTACTCCTTTGAGAGCCGTGCGGGAATAGCTCAGTTGGTAGAGCACAACCTTGCCAAGGTTGGGGTCGCGAGTTCGAGTCTCGTTTCCCGCTCCAACTCTCAAATTTAGGCTAATAAAGCCGATGGATATCGGGCTGGGTGGCAGAGTGGTTATGCAGCGGCCTGCAAAGCCGTGGACGCCGGTTCGATTCCGGCCCCAGCCTCCAAATCGCACAATTCGGTGCAATCCATCATTTATTATCCGTTTTATTTTCTATGTATGCCCGGGTGGCGAAATTGGTAGACGCAAGGGACTTAAAATCCCTCGGCTTAACGGCCGTGCCGGTTCGATTCCGGCCTCGGGCACCATCAACTATTCATTGCTACCATTTCTTGTCCTTGATCCAACTAAAACCGTAACTACTCAGCGTGTTTATATTTTGCTTCAGATCAAGGCGTTTTCGCACAGAAAGAGGGCGCATATAGAAATATGTAACCGATTGAGTACGAAAACAACACCGATCTGGAGCAAAAGATGAATACGCTGAGTAGTTACCTAAAACCTTAATCTAGGACTGCCTCTTACCCATAAGTCTGCCGCACTCCAATCACGGCAATATAAAGCATTGTTTTTATAATGGTTGTCGTATGTCTTGTAACTCATTGTTTTTACAGTATGTAAATATTTATGGGTAATAGGCAGTCCTAGCCTAAGTTTCTCACAAGTTTATTGTTCTCACCGAGAAAAATGGGGGGCTTTCTTTTCTGCATGCCCTCTGTGTGCTCTGTGGTTGAAACGTTCTTTTTGGGTGCGTAATGTTGAACCTAGAGAAATTAGTTGAACCGTGGTTCAAATGATTTCTCTAGGTTGAGTCACAGGAGGTAGTTTTCAAGAGAGTTGTCGGCTAAAGTTTAAATTTATGCCGCTGAGGAGTTACAAAAAATCAATCAAACTTAATCTCCGGCAACATCATTGCCAGTTTCACATCTTTATATCCACCATTTGCAAACTCGACTTCCAATGCTAAATTTAATTTTCCCATTTCTCTGTTTATTTTAACAAAACCCGATTTTTTCCTTTGTAAATTACGTTGAAGTTTTTGTTTATAGGAAACGTGCAAGCTCACTTGCTGCATATTCAGATTTGCTTTAAACACCTGGCTATCCCAGTCGGGGGTGTTGGTGACGTGTAAGTCACCTCGCAAAGCCCAGCCGAAGCGGCGCTGGGTCAGACTTTTAAAAGAGTAAAGGGTATCTACTCTTGATGAAGTCGTAGATATTTTTCCCGTCAAATCAATGATACGGTATTGCGTATTCATTTTTACAAAATATGTTTTATCCGCGCTCCTTATGCGTGACCTTGATTCTCCAAATGTCGAAATAAGACTGGCACCCAACAGTGAAAAACGTCCTTCTGCTTCCTGGATGATACTCTTTTTTTTGAGGATATAGCGCGCCTTTAGTTTTTTAAATACTGAACTAAATTCGACTGTTTTTTTGGTGGATGCTAAATCGAAATAATCTGAAGTCGTTGCTGTAAAACTAAGTGTGTTATCCGTCGAACCAATAGCACGGCGCAAACCGGTTGATAAACTGTGTTTGTAGATTTCTGATTTAAACTCGGCTTTACTGTTGATATAAAGACCAAAGTCATTAGATCGCTTCAGACCCGCATTCAAATTCGGGCCTTTTTTCGTATCTTTCGTGTTCGCGTAGAAGTTATATTTTCCAAGCTCAGACACTAAAGGTGCGCTCAACGCTGAATAGCTCAACGTGAGCAATAATAACAATAATGTTACGCTACCACTTCGGGGCATATAACCTCTCCGCTTTTACATCTAACCCCCTTCCCTACTTAATGTCTTCGGCATGTTTAGCGATTCCTTAAATATTTTTTTATATATCAATCAAAAATGAAAGGATAACAAGCCATTCATGGATTACGTTATACTCACTGTCCATTTTCACTGTAAAAAACGAAATCATGACTGGAAACCCTCTACGCGGAGCTTCATATCTTTTACGTGGCTTTAGCTTTATTTTTAAACCTTCTATTCGACGTTACGTTATGATGCCATTAAGCATCAATATTGTGCTTTTCATTGGTTTAATTTTTTTAGGAATTAATCAATTTGAGACGTTACTAGCGTGGTTGATGCCTGATCTGCCCAATTGGCTGCAATGGTTGAAATGGCCTTTGTGGATGTTTTTTTCTATTAGTACTCTGGTATTGATTTTTTATACGTTCAGCATTATTGCTAACATTGTGAGTTCACCTTTTAACGGGCCTCTTGCTGCTGCTGTGGAACGAGAAATAAACCCGAACATAACAACAACTCAAAGCCAAGAGAATACTCAGCTCAGCATCATGCGTGACATTTTAGTCAGCATTAAACATGAAGTTGAAAAACTGCTGTATATGGTTTTTTGTTTTTTCCCTGCCTTAATTTTATTCTTTATTCCTGTTGTTAATATAGCGGCTCCTGTAGTCTGGTTTCTGCTGGGCGCATGGTTACTCGCGCTTGAATACGCGGACTACCCAATGAGCAATCACGGCATCAACTTCAAAGACACCAAAAAAAAATTACGTCAAAAAGGGGGGACTTCAATGGGCTTTGGTGCGATTACAATGGGGGCGACGATTATTCCCGGGATTAACTTAATTGTCATTCCAGCGGCTGTGGCCGGAGCGACAATTATGTGGGTCGAAAATTTTTCGGAAAATAATGATTGAACTTCATTTCAAATGACTGCGGTTCTTATATCGCTTCGTTGTCTGTTTCGCCCGTTCGAATCCTCAGTATGCTTTCTACTGAGGTCACAAATATTTTACCATCACCAATTTTTCCGGTACGTGCTGATGTAGCAATCGCTTCGATACACCGTTCTACGTCATTTTCTGCGATGATGAGTTCTAACTTTACTTTGGGTAAAAAATCTACAACATATTCGGCACCACGATAAAGCTCGGTATGTCCTTTTTGCCTACCAAATCCTTTCACTTCGGTGACGGTCATCCCTGTAATACCCAAATCAGACAGCGCTTCTCTCACATCATCCAACTTAAAAGGTTTAATTATCGCTTCTATTTTTTTCATTTCCTAACCCCTTAGGTTCATTCCAATCAACCTTTGATGTAATAGGATAACGCCGATCTCGGCCAAATGCACGTTGAGTGATACGCACACCCGGTGCCGCCTGACGCCGCTTATATTCATTTCGAGTAATCATATTAATAACTCGCTGTACCATATTGGGATCAAAACCCGCGGCAGTAATGGTCTCCAGATCTGCATCCTGCTCAACAAACATGGCCACTATCGTATCCAATTGATCATAAGATGGCAGACTATCTGAATCAAGTTGATCGGGAGCCAATTCTGCCGATGGAGGACGTTCCAGTACACGTTCGGGAATCACCGGCGACAGATTGTTGCGATAGCGACAGAGGCGATAAACCGTCGTTTTCATTACGTCCTTAATCGGTGCAAACCCACCTACCATATCACCGTACAAGGTCGCATAACCCACGGCCATTTCACTCTTGTTCCCCGTCGGTAACACCAGCTTGTTTTTTTTGTTGGAAATCGCCATCAATAACACGCCACGAATACGCGCCTGCAAGTTTTCTTCTGTTGTATCGGCAACTCGCCCCGTGAATTCTTCGGCTAAAGAGGCCATGAAAGCATCATAAAGTGCTTCAATCGGTATTTCTGTATATTTAACACCTAGGGTCTCGGCTTGTTGACGAGCATCGATCAAGCTTATTTCAGACGTATATTTAAATGGCATCATCACCGCTTCAACTTGATCTGAACCTAAAGCATCAACGGCTAACGCCAGAGTTAATGCTGAATCTACACCTCCTGAAAGACCAATAATGACACCATGAAATCCTGTTTTTTGAACATAATCCCGCAAGCCCAGAACAATGGCATTATAAATATTTGCTTGGTCATCGCGTATATCAGCATATTGTGCGGGCAAGAGTTTGACACCGGAGGTCAAATCAAACTCAACAAGATAGAGGCCTTCCAGAAAACTGTCTGCGCGTTGCGTCACTCTACCCTCAGCATCAACTACAAAGGAACCGCCATCAAATACCAGCTCATCTTGTCCGCCCACAAGATTCACATAAACCACGGGGGCTGCGCCCTTGGCGCGTAACTGTAGTGCTTTTTCTCGCTCATGCTGCTTCCCCACATGATAAGGGGACGCGTTTAAATTAAGCATGAGCTGCGCGCCTGACTGCATCGCATTATCCATAGGCCCGCTATGCCACAGGTCTTCGCATATGGATAACGCAACTTTAATGCCTTTTACTTCAACGAGAGTCGTCTCATTAGCCGCCAGAAAATAACGCTCTTCATCAAAGACACTATAATTAGGTAAAGATTGTTTTCGATAGGTCGCGATGATTTTAGCTTCGCGGATATAGGAGGCTGAATTATATAAACCGGCTGCTGTCTTCTCAGGATGGCCTATAACAACGTCTATACCGCTGACTGTTGCTACGAGTTGATGTAAAGCAGTGTCGACATCTTGCAAGTAACCAGGGTGCAATAGCAAGTCTTCAGGTGGATAACCGGTCAACGTTAACTCGGGAAATAGAATGATATCTGCGGCAAAATCGTCCTTGGCCTGGTTTATTGCCGCCGCTACTTTCGCGACATTCCCCGCCGTGTCACCCACACACAGATTGAGTTGCGCCATTACGACACGTAATGTTTTTTGATCACGCATCCGACTATCTCCTAACATTGCATAAATTCTAACCTGATCGGGTCATAGCTGCTTGTGAGATGAGCATATTCCATCTTAATAGAAGAAATCGTTTTTTATTAGGATAATTATAAACTGTAGAAAAATCAATGACAAAAAGCTCGCTAAGAGTTTTTTACTTAACCTATGGAAACCGACCAGAACGTTCGCCAGCCCGTTGCTTAAAGACTTATTATTAGAATTGGAAACCAAGGCAGACACATTAAAAATGCATGTCCAATAATTTCAGACGCTTAGTAACAAAAAAACCGGCAACCATACCAAGGCATGATGCCGGATATCTCTCAAATACAGCAGTTCTAATAAAAGATACTACTGTCTCCCTCCCCTTATTTTATTATTTTTCTTCTTGTAAATCCGGTAAAAATTTAAATCATAAATATAACTTCGTACCTAATGCCATGCGCACAATCAAGACAAGAGGAACTTAACTTACAGTAATATCATTGGCGAGGCTCAGATAGAAAAAAACACAAGAGCTAATATCAAGCCAACGATGTATGTTGCTGTAACTATAGAGCAACAATACTAATTTTTGACTTTATTTGTCAACAGTTTTTGTATCGCTTTTCCACCTTTTATGAAAAATACGTACTTTTACTTACTCTTCTGTATCACTTTTAGAAATTTAAAACTCTGTAAAATACCAATAACCTACACTGTATAAAAAAGCTATTTAATATAAAACTAAAAGACTATTTTACATTATAAATTAATAACTTAACTTACCACCCATCAAGAAACACAAAACTAAAATTGTAAGTGATTTTTAAATTTACTTACAATTTCAGCTTTAAATTCACATTTCAGATCAATTTTTGAAAAAGCTTACATTTGGGTCATTCAATAAAAATTCGAAGCGGCTTTGAAGACGAGATGAACAATAAATCAGATTCATAGCCTGTGAACCCAATTAATTGCGACAGTTTGATATTTTTATTTTTTCGTAACTATTCGGATAGGGCGTTACCCTGCTAAAGCGGTTTGAGAATTCGCTATCTCAGCAACCATCACAATGTTCCGACCTGCGTGTTTTGCTTGATACAAACATTGGTCTGCATCAGCGACAAGCTTTGCCCCCGACATTTCCTGACTTTTGTTCGCTGGATAATAAGTCGCGACACCGATAGAAATAGTCAGGTTCAACGAAGCGTGATTTGCCACATTGAACGAATACTCTTGAATACTCCGACGTACGCGTTCTGCTATGTCTTCAGCCGTTTTTGAATCCGTACGACTTAACAAAGCGATAAATTCTTCGCCACCATAACGAGATAAAACATCACTGTTACGCAGTTGGTCCCGAATCAATGATGCAACTTCTCGTAAGACTTCGTCGCCCACCTGATGTCCATAGGAATCATTTACATTTTTAAAAAAATCAATGTCAAAAAGTAAACAAGACAGGGGGGCCTGTGTTCGTTTAGCCACACCGATTTCTTCATTTAAGCGTTGATCAAAATAACGCCTGTTATTCACACCGGTCAGAGGATCCGTTAAGCCTTGGCGCTTTAACCGTTGTATGTTGGTTGCGTTTTCTATACAAATTGCGACGATAGCTGCAAAATGCTCAAAGAAATCCGTACGTACTCTTTTGGTAAAGCGATCGGCATCATAACTACCGATATTGATACTGCCAATTAGCTTGCCATAACGAACCAAAGGTAACAAAACAACACTTTTAAGTCGGCCTGCTGCTGGAAATACGGCGGTATGTTTAGCGGGCCGGTAGGCACCCATGAATGGAAATAAAGAATTCGGATACACATTTTCGAAGTCCGTCATATCCGTTGCAAAAAGAAAGTCGGGGTGATCACTTAGACAAACTCCTTCTTCTTCCAGCATACGCCTGATTTCATAATCTGAATCCACCAAGGTTAACGTCACTTCATCCCAATGAAAACTACTCTTATCGGGATGTACAATGGCTTTAATTAAATCGTATAAAGATTTCAAACTAAACAAATGTAATTCAAATCGTTCAAACCGACGCAGCTTTATTTCATTACGCCGCGCTTCTGACATAATTTCGTCAAGCTTCTGACGTAAAATTACACTCTGATTAGGGTTCTCACTGATAAGAACACCCGTGTTCGGTTTTTTTATAATTCCTTGCTTCATCAGCACTCACAAAATTAATCGTTTATAAATTGCAATAACAACGACTTAAATTATTTCATAGGCCGTTTCCAACTGCGCCACTTCCCAGCCGACTTTTCAAAAAACCACTGTTTTTTATGATAATAAGCAATTTACTTGCCATTTTTATGCAACACTATTTTAAAACTGAAAACAGGGATAAAATGAAAATAGAAGGCTCTATATGTTTTTAAATCAAGGAGAGTTCCCTTGCAAATCGAGACAATAAACGTGTTAAATAATCGCTGGTCAATACGTGGCTTGCTCTTCTTACTTATAGTATGTTTCGCATTGGCTGGATGCAGTACTCAGCCCAAAGTCATGTTTACCCTTCATTCTCACTCGGCTTATATTCCCGAGCAGGGGAAGTCCGAGCTGCATCGCTTTGCTCCGGTAATCGTTACACCTGATGATCACGCACATAACAGAATAGGTAAAGTTGTTGCTACTCGAATAAGCAAGAAAAAAAACAGTATTTCTATCAACCCAGATACTCCGGTTTTTTACACTTCAGAACAAGAGTTCCACACCGAAACTCAGACCTATCGAAATTTGATTTATCGTTTCCATTTCTCCAGCGTTCCCTTTAGTGTGATGCCCTTTTATCTCACTTCAGGCAAAAATGTTGGCTTAATGGTTATTGTGACTCTGGATGAATTGTCGCGCCCAGTATTAATTACAACGGTACACACCTGTGGCTGCTACTTCGCAATAACGCCAACGAATTTTTTAGCTCAATCCGCGTTACCTGACAACTGGACGAGCAAACAAACTATTTTTGGTGAAACGCTTCCCGGTATAATAGGTTTTCCGACAATGGATACTCACGAAATTAAACCCGTGATCTATCTGCGTGCAGATACCCATCGTGTTATGGACATTTCTGCTGAACATATCCAAACACTCAACAACTTATACAGAGCACAAACGATCAACTTTATGCCGATAGAAGCGCTAAAACAGCTTCCCTTAGGCAATGGAACAAGCACCTCCTTCTATCATGACTCGGGATTTCACCAAGGTTATGTCAAGGAAGCGTTTAAGCCTTGGGAGTTTTTATTAATGAGTTGGTGGGCATTAGACTGGCATATTGGCTCAGACAAAGAATACGGCCCCAAAGAAAAAACCGGCACCGTTTTTTATACCAGTTTAAAACCGTGGGCCAGAGAACAGTCTGATTTATGGAAGTTCGAGCAATTTCTTCGTTATTGGGGTTGGAAATTATAGGGTTAAAAGAGTTCTACGTCACCTGAGTCCAAACTTTCTGCTGAAACAACCCGGTGTTGTGTCTCATTCAAACTCTGCCGTTTCTCTTTAATTTTATTGGCAAGTTGTTGAAGCGCTTGAACCGTTGAATCTTTGTCCTCTTTAGATTCCGCAAGAGAAACAGCCGCAACGTTAAGCTCTCTATTCGCTTCCTTCAAACGTAACGAGTTTTTTTGTGCCATGCCAAGTGATTGAGTAACAATATCCTCAAACTGTAATAACCTTACCGCGTCTCCTACCGAAGTATTCACTTGTTCACCCACGCCCCCAATATCTAGAATCTTTTTATCAAAAAATTTATTCATTTGGGTAATCGACATCAATAATTGATTAACTCGGTTTTTTGCTTTGATGCTTTCGTTCATATCCCTGGAAGCCATCCCAACTACAGTGTCACGCACTCGGGATACAGCATCTTGAGTTTCCGTCACCTTCCCTCTTATATTTTCATTAAATTTCGATGACCGTATAGAAAGATTTCTCACTTCGTTCGCCACCACAGCAAAACCTCGACCCGCCTCTCCTGCTCGAGCCGCTTCAACGGCTGCATTTAAAGCCAACAAGTTGGTTTGATTGGCAATACAGGATACATCTTCCAAAACAACAAAAATATCATCCATTAACTCGACCATATCATCGATATTCTGAACAGTCTTAACACTATCTCGACTAATAGAGACCATGATGTCAATAAAGTACTCCATTACGGTAGTGACTTCTTCAGCAAAGCCTTTAACATTAAGGCTTTCAGTATCTTCACCAGAGGCACGTTGAATAACCTCACCCATCATAGTTTCTTGAGCTAATCCCAACGTCCTCAGTCGTTCAAAACAACGTGTTAAGTCACCAACGGCTTCTACTAACAGATTCTGAGATCGCAATACTTCTTCGTTTACCGAATCCACCTCAGTATCAGAAAGCATTCTGAGTTCGCTTAATACTTCTGCCACAGCCGTCTCGGTCTGATTCAACTCCCTTTTCTGACCATTGCTTTGTTTGTCAGAGATCATTATCCTGTAATAATAGACACTTACAATACTGGCGAGTATTATTCCAAGCTCAGCGCACCACCTTAAATAGCCAGGCGCACCGAATACCTCAGCAGCAAAAAGAGTGATAACAAATAGAGTTGTAACAACCATTATTACTTTTGGACTGATGATCCTATCCATGGAGTTCCCCGCAAGACACAATAAGACAGGCTAGCTAGCGGCATAAGTCGATATTAATTAAGCTCTATTCATCGAAAAATAGACTTCTTTTCAATAATTCTTGCAGAATATCTGCGTGAAAGATAAACTGGAGGTTTTTATTATTGAAAAGATTAGAAACATGACAGCAAGTCCTCTCATGACAACTTATCGCCCATTGCCTGTAATCTTTACTCACGGTAAAGGCTCACGGCTATGGGACACGTCAGGAAAAGAATATATTGATGCGCTCAGCGGTCTTGGTGTATGCAGCCTTGGGCATTCGCACCCTGCTGTAGTGGAAACACTTTGTAAGCAAGCGAATCAATTAATCCATACCTCTAATCTTTATCATATTGAGCAACAGGAAAAACTGGCCTACAGTTTGTGCGAAGTCACGGGGATGTCTAATGTTTTCTTCAGTAACTCAGGCGCTGAGGCGAATGAAGCGGCGATTAAAATTGCTCGTCTATATGGCCAAAAGAAGAGTATTAAGACACCGACTATCATTGTCGCCGAACAGAGTTTTCACGGTAGAACTTTAGCTACACTTAGCGCCACCGGCAATAGAAAAGTTCACGCTGGCTTTGAGCCCTTAGTCAGCGGGTTTCTTCGGGTGCCTTATAACGATAGCGATGCGATTGAACAAATTGCAGACCGCCACAAGGATGTTGTGGCCGTGCTTTTGGAACCCATTCAAGGTGAAGGCGGAATAAACATACCGGACAGTGACTACCTCAATAAAGTACGTAAAATTTGCGACCAAAATAATTGGCTAATGATGTTAGATGAAATCCAAAGCGGCCTGTGTCGCACTGGAAAATGGCTGGCAACCGATCACAATGATATAAAACCGGACGTGTTAACGCTCGCCAAAGCTTTGGGTAACGGCGTACCCATTGGCGCCTGTTTAGCTAAAGGTACAGCCTCTGAAATTTTTCAACCCGGCAACCACGGCTCAACCTATGGCGGCAATCCATTGTCCTGTGCTGTAGGACACACTGTTATTGATGTAATGAAAAAACAAAACCTCGCTCAGAAAGCCCAACAACGTGGCTTACAGTTGCAAGATGCTTTGCAATCCAAACTGAGCGAACATGCTCTTGTTAAAACGATACGAGGCAAAGGACTGATGATCGGCATTGAGCTTAGCCTACCGTGCACTGAACTTGTTCAGCTTGCACTTAATAAAGGTCTGTTGCTCAACGTCACCGCCGGCTCAGTTATTCGCCTCTTACCACCACTGATCATTGAAGACGAAGAAATCAACTTCATATCCGAGACAGTGGCCGCTATCATTGACGAAATAAATACATCAAAATAAACCATTAGGAATTTTCTATGGAGGTTCAACACTTCTTAACCCTTACGGATCTAAGTCCTAAAGCACTACAACAACTTGTGCAGCGTGCATCTGAATTAAAAAGAGATCAATATGCAGGCAAAATATACGAACCCCTGAAGCATAAAGTATTAGGGATGGTTTTTGAAAAATCATCAACCCGAACTCGTATTTCGTTCGAAACAGCAATGATTCAGCTCGGCGGACACGCCATTTTCTTACTCCCCAGCGATACCCAGCTGGGTAGAGGCGAATCCATAGAAGACATGGCCAGAGTTTTATCACGCATTGTGGATGTGATTATGGTTCGCACTTTTGAGCACGAAAAAATTGAACTTTTTTCTAAATATTCACGAGTTCCTGTCATTAATGGGCTTACCGACTTGTCTCATCCTTGCCAGCTTCTGGCCGACATGCAAACCTACGCCGAGCATCGTGGTAACATAAAGGGGAAAAAGGTAGCATGGATAGGAGATGGTAATAACATGTGCTATTCCTATGTTAATGCGGCACGACAATTTGATTTCGAACTCAGCATCGCGGTACCAAAAGGTTATGAACCCTGCCCAAAACACATTAAGCAACACAGCAGCTATGTGTCCATCGTTAACGACCCTGAAGTGGCAGCACGAAATGCTGATCTTATTGTTACTGACGTATGGGCAAGCATGGGACAGGAAACGGAACAAAAAGCCAGAGAAGTAGCTTTTAAAGATTTCGAGGTCACGCAAACATTAATGTCTCAGGCGCACAAAGAAGCCTTATTCATGCATTGCCTTCCTGCACATCGAGGCGAAGAAGTAAGTGCCGATGTTATTGACAGCACACAAAGCGTTGTTTGGGACGAAGCTGAAAATCGTCTTCATTCCCAGAAAGCATTATTAGAATTACTGCTCTGTTCATGACACCCTTGCTCGATGTACAAGGTATTGAATGTCAATATGACGGTCAATCCATCTTCCAAAATTTAAGTTTGCAGGTAAACCCAGGAAGCTTCACTTGCTTGTTAGGCAAAAGTGGCTGTGGTAAAACTACTGCTTTACGGGCTATTGCTGGCTTTGAGCCCGTCACCACAGGTGAAATTGTGCTTAGAGGTGTCACCGCATCCAGAGCCGGATACATTCTTGCCCCAGAAAAACGAAACATTGGTATGGTATTCCAAGACTATGCCTTATTCCCGCATATGGATGTCATGGACAATATCTGTTTTGGTTTGCGTAAAATAAGCGCCATGGCAAAACGCAAAACAGCATCACAACTGCTAAAGGTAGTTGGATTAGAGAGCTTTAACGAACGTTACCCTCATGAACTGTCTGGAGGCCAGCAACAACGCGTTGCGTTAGCGCGTGCCTTAGCTGCTCGCCCAGACTTAATATTAATGGATGAACCCTTTTCCAATCTTGATGTTGACCTTAGAGAACGCATAGGCATCGAGGTACGAGACATCTTAAAAAACGAAGGTATAGCCAGTATTCTCGTCACCCACGACCAACAAGAAGCATTCGTCTTAGCCGATCTCATTGGCGTAATGGATCAAGGACGAATAGTTCAATGGGATACCCCCCCCAATCTCTATCACAAACCCATTAATCACTTTATTGCAGAATTTATTGGTCAGGGTGTTTTTCTCAAAGGAACTTTACTAAGCCCTGAAACGGTAGAAACTGACGTGGGCCTTATCAAAGGAAACATAGCCCACACTTTACCTACTGGCAGCAAGGTGGATGTATTACTTCGCCCTGATGACATTATCCCCGCCCCAGACAGTCCTCTCCGCAGCAAAGTAACACAACGGGCCTTTAAAGGGGCATCTATCTTATATACATTACAGCTTACAAGCGGGGATAGTATTCTTGCTTTGTTTCCAAGTCATTATGACTATAATATTGGTGAGCAAGTTGGTTTTCAGCTCAACGCACAACATCTCATTTTTTTCTCAAGAACATAAAAAAAGCGAAACTACATTACATAGTTCGCTTTCTTCATCTTGGCAAGCTATCTTTACAAACCAGACAGATAATTCGCCACCGCGTCAATGTCTTTATCATCCAGTTTTTTAGCGATGTCAGACATCATGCCACCCGGATCATTGCTTCTTAGCCCTGAACGAAAATCTTTCAATTCCTTAATAATATAATCTTTATGCTGTCCGCCAATAATGGGGAAAGCAGAGATCGTTTTCGATTTTCCTTTCCCATTTTTTCCATGGCAATTAACACAACCATACACACCTTTACGGGGTATTCCTTCATTAAAGATTTTTTTACCTTGTTTCGCTAGTTTCTTATCTACGGGAGCGACAGGCTCCTTAGACATCTTCTGAGAATGAAAATAAGCTCCGATATCTTTTGCATCCTGGACTGATGCAACCATCGCAGCCATACCCGCCATGGTCTCGTTATTAGCACGATGACCGGTCTGGAAGTCCTTGATTTGTTTAACAATATAATCTTCATACTGACTTGCCAAGCTAGGAAAGCCACCCGACAAGCTGTTACCATCATCACCATGACAACCCGCACAGAGGCCTGCTTTATCTTTTCCCGCGACTGCATCCCCTTTAGCAAACGCGGGTGTACCAAATACAAAAATCAAACTCATTGCCACAACTGCCGTTGCAGATGTACGTACAATATTTTTCATTAACCCCACCCTTAAGTCTTCGTTCAAACACTGACATCCTGCCTCCCGAGCAGCATGCCCCACAACGGAATATTTTTTATAACAATACCGACCCCAACAGTCAATACAATATTACCTAATTCAAGCTATAACTATATTCAATTCAACCCTAAAACCCACCATTTCTGAGTTACACACTAGAAAAAGCTGAACGGGACGCTCCAATGCTGTAAATCAGTAAGCGTTCTTGCCTGAAAAACCTTTCAAGATGGTAACGAATATTATTCTAAGGTCAAGCCATAATGACCAGTTTCGAATATACGCCAAGTCATGTTCCACTCTAATTCTCATTTTTTCAATGGTATCGGTTTCCCCCCGCCAACCATTAACCTGAGCCCAACCCGTAATACCAGGCCTCACTTTATGACGAAGCATATATTCATTGATTTCACTTCTGTAAAACTCATTATGCTCCACTGCATGTGGCCTCGGCCCCACTATAGACATTCGCCCTTGCAGGACATTAATAAACTGTGGTAATTCATCCAAGGAAGTACGCCGTAAAAAAACCCCTAACCGTGTCACACGAGGATCCTCGCGGATCGCCTGAACAACATTGTCCGTTTTCACCTCATCAACGCGCATTGAACGAAATTTCCAAACTTCTATTCG
>UOFO01000142.1_pt1 | contig 46497 bp, 44 predicted proteins | sample 1988801 | NCBI WGS metagenome assembly UOFO01 (sample SAMEA4712195, study PRJEB27164) | hydrothermal vent metagenome | biome: marine basaltic hydrothermal vent biome; feature: marine hydrothermal vent; material: mineral | place: Pacific Ocean | collected 2011-06-14/2011-07-23 | depth 1719 m
ATGTCCGTTCGATCCCCAGTTTTATCCTTGACCGCTTGAACCAAAGTAACGCATGAATCTAACGTTCTTCTCCCGGGTACCGCACTGATAATTAACCGTGTTTCTGCATCGATGGCTGTGTGATCCCACTGATCTCCTTTGTCGTTGTCAGCGGGATTTGTTCGATCACAATTCTTCTCTTTTTTTTCGACAAAGCTCCATTTCTCATCAAGTTGCACTTCTTGAGTCGCAGGGGGAAAAAGCAGCAGTGTCCGGTTAAGGGCTTGCATGTAAATGCTCCGAATTTTGAGAATCCGGCTCTCCCGTTCTATTAGCTCATTCGCGCCTAAGTCATTCACTTTAATTTCTTCAATACTTTCAGCAATTCCCGCCTTCCGCTGAAACCCATATAAATACAGCAATTCTCGCCAAACGTACCCCAACTCAAATATCGACCCAATGGGATGAAAAGTGCGAGACTGAATACTGGATTCACCCATTTTCTGTTTTTTAGGCGAAAAAAAACCGCCCTAGGACGGTTTTAATTCTTCACTTGGTGGAGGCGGCGGGAATTGAACCCGCGTCCGCAAATCCTCTGCCTTTGGCTCTACATGCTTATCCTATCTTTAATTTAATCTGACGCTACCCGATAGGCGGGGAAGACGGCAGATGAGTTCGGATAAAGTTTAATGAATCCACACCGAACATGCTTCATCACGATCTTATGAGAGTCGACCTTTGGATCTAAGCGCATAAGCACGTACTTAGGCAAAGGGCACTACAAACTGGTTTTTAAGCAGCTAGTGCGTAGTTGTCGTCGTTGGCAACTATATGTGTAACAGCTGGATTTACGAGGTAATCTGTTCCTCGGCATGCACCTCAGGTTTTGTAATCCACGTCGAAGCCATGTCGCCCCCTGATGTAACTTGGTATTATAAAGAGCAAAAGAGTCCCATGCAATACCTTATCCTAATGTTTATTTACCACGAAGTATGCGTTGTTTGTCTCGTTGCCAGTCTTTGTCTTTTTCTGCGGCTCGTTTGTCGTGTTTTTCTTTACCTTTGGCGAGTGCGATGTCTAATTTGGCGCGTCCATTTTTCCAGTACATGGCCAGTGGTATAACGGTATAGCCTTTGCGTTCTACGGCGCCGACGAGTTGATTAAGTTCATGACGATGGAGTAATAATTTACGTGAGCGCGTCTGGCTGGGGTTGATGTGGGTTGATGCGGACAGGAGCGGGCTGATGTGCGCGCCTGTTAAAAAAGCTTCGCCGTTTCTAATGAATACGTAACTGTCGTTTATTTGAGCGCGCCCATCACGCAGGCTTTTGACTTCCCATCCTTCGAGAACAAGCCCTGCTTCATAGTGAGTTTCTATGGTGTAGTCGTGACGCGCTTTTTTGTTGCGCGATATCGTATTGCTTTGTGGTGCTTTCTTCTTTTTTTGTGCCATGGCGAGATTATATACCGGTGACGATTAAGATTCAGGTCTAAATATCATAAAAAACACCTCACACATAATGCCAGTACTCGTTACTTCTACAAAATAGTTAGCAGGTCGCATTATTCAGTTGGAGCGGTTAGAATCGACAGCGATTAGAGTCAGTCAAGGAGTAACTATTCTATGCCACGGACGCGCATCCCCATTTTTTTTCTGTTTATCTTTACCTTGTTAGCTTTGGGTAGTTCTCCGTTGGTTCTTGCTGAGGAGCAGGTCGCCACTGGTTTTGCTGCTGCTGTGGATGCTCAGTTCGGTGTGTTAGTGGGCTATTTATATGCGGTAACTTTTGTCGATGTGTTGTTTTTTACGGAAGCGTATACCTTGCCGCTTGCTGTTGCCTGGTTGGTTGTTGGCGCACTTTTTTTTACATTTCGCATGGGCTTTATCAATATCAGAGCGTTTCGCCATGCCATAGCCTGCGTGCGCGGTAAGTATAGTAACCCCGATGATCCGGGTGAAACCAGCCACTTTCAAGCATTAACAACGGCGTTATCAGCAACGGTGGGTTTGGGCAACATTGCAGGTGTGGCTATTGCGATTAGTATCGGCGGACCTGGTGCCACATTTTGGATGATTGTTGCTGGTTTCTTGGGTATGACGGCGAAATTTACGGAATGTACGTTAGGTCAAATGTATAGAGAGGTTCGCCCCGATGGTCGTATTATGGGTGGAGCGATGGAATATCTCAGTCGGGGTCTGGCTGAAAAAGGCTGGGCACGCACAGGTAAAGTATTGGCGATTGTATTTTGTATTTTGTGCATTGGCGCCTCCTTTGGAGCTGGCAACGCCTTCCAGGTTAGCCAGTCTTTTGGCGCGGTGAAGCAAGCTTTTCCGGTTGTGGCGGATTACTCGTGGGCCTATGGGCTGATCATGCTGGTATTGGTTGGCGCGGTTATTATAGGCGGGATAAAACGCATCGCGCAGCTCACGCAATCGATTGTGCCGACGATGTGTGGTTTGTATGTGTTGGCTTGTTTGTGGATCATTTTGATGCACATCGGCGATGTACCTCAGGCTTTTGGAACGATAATAACGGGTGCTTTTTCACCTGAAGCCGGTTTGGGTGGGATTATTGGCGTGTTGATAGTCGGATTCCAGCGAGCGGCTTTTTCCAATGAGGCCGGCATCGGTTCAGCGGCGATTGCGCATGCAACCGCTAAAACCAAACACCCTGTACGCGAAGGTATCGTCGCGTTGTTAGAACCTTTTATTGATACCGTTGTTATCTGTACGATGACGGCTTTAGTGATCATTATAACGGGCGTTTATAATAGCCCCGAAACAGCCGATTTGGTGACGAATAGAGAAGGTGCGGCATTAACTGGAGTTGCATTTTCTACCGTCATATCCTGGTTTCCGATATTTTTGAGCATTTCTGTCGTGTTGTTTGCGTATAGCACGATGATTGCTTGGTCTTATTATGGCGAACGTTGTTGGTCCTATCTGTTTGGTGACGGGTCAGCCACGATATATCGTATTTTGTTTTTAGTCTTTATTTTTCTGGGTGCGATTACCAGTGCAACTAATGTTTTGGATTTCAGTGATTTAATGCTTCTAGCCATGGCTTTTCCTAATTTGATTGGCTTGTATTTTCTTCATGGAAAAGTGCGTGAATCTCTGCGCGACTATATGCTAAGATTGAAATCAGGGGAGTTTGAGAAAGAATCTCAAAACTGAATTTAAGAGATATGGCTGCGAGTTATATCCTGATTTGTTACAGCGGAGTGATTTATGCAGACGATTAGCCGTTCTGCTCTGGTGCCGTATTCGGCCAGTGAGATGTTTTCTTTGGTGGATAATATCATTGCCTATCCTGAATTTCTGCCGTGGTGTAGTAAATCCAATGAAATAGAAAGGGATACGGATGAAGTGTATGCTTCTATTGAAATTAATAAAGGGGTATTAAGAAAGTCTTTTTCTACCTGTAATCGCATTCAAAAAAATAAAATGATAGAAATGCGTTTAAAAGAAGGGCCGTTTAAGTATTTGCAAGGGTTTTGGCGTTTTGATCAATTAGGTGATGAGGGTTGTCGCATTTCGTTTGATCTTCAATTTGAATTTTCAAATCGATTACTGGGTATGACGGTAGGTCCAATATTCAGCCAAATTGCAAACAGCATGGTTGATGCCTTCAATCAGAGAGCGCATCAAATTTATGGGAAGCGATGATCAAATCAAGGTTGAAGTGGCTTATGCGCAACCTGATGGACAAATAATAATCCCTGTGGATATTGAAAGCGGGGCAAATCTTGATGATGCAATTAATTTGTCGGGTATTTTGGATCAGTTTCCGAGTATTGATTTAACAAAGAATAAGGTTGGCATTTTTGGCAAACTTGCTAAGTTAGATCGCGAATTGCGTTCGGGAGATCGAATTGAAATTTATCGTGCTTTGATTGCTGACCCCAAAGAAGTGCGTCGTCGTCGGGCTGCTGAGGCTAAGGACAAGGCAGCTAAAGAAGCAGCAGTCTCGGCACCAGATAAAGAAACTTAGGAATGGGCACGCAATAGCCTCTCTGTTTGGCGCTCAGATTCAGCTCATATTCATTTGTTCTGATTAAGAAAAAGTGTAGGAATAGTTGTTTTATTTCGAACTTTTGTGATTGAAAAACGGGCGAATACGAGCTGAAGATGAGGTGTCAAACAGGGGGGTTATTATATAGTGTCTATTCCTTAGGGGGCGTTTGTTGCATCCGTCGCGTCGATTGCAGGTGCGATACTGGTGAGAACTCTGATTAGTCTTTCCTTCTCAAAAAATACGGTAATCTGTTTTTCTTCTGGAGTTTTGTTCGGTTGGCTCATGGTGTAGATGTAATCCCATCGGTTTTTGTGGAATGGGTCAGCGATGGGGGGTGTCCCTAATATTTTTTGTACCTCTTCTCGTGTTATGCCGAGCTTGAGCTGTGTGACATGCTCCGCGTCAAATACGGTACCTTGCTGAATATCAATACGGTGAACGCTACAGCCAAGTGCGAAAAGGCTTGCAATTATAGTAGATGTAATGAGTTGGTTTCTCATATATAATAAATTTCAGGATTTATAAAGGAAGACAATCTGGTAGTTTACATTGTAGGTTTGCAAATCACCATAAGCATTTTATAATTAATTAACGTAACGACTCAGGAGAGGATGTTAGCTTGGGAAGTATGAACTTAAAAAAGGCGGGCTTAAAAGCAACAGCGCCGAGAATAAAAATTCTAGAGATACTTGAAAGTAATGTGTTGCGGCATGTTAGTGCCGAAGATGTTTATAAATACTTGCTGGAGATAGATGAAGAAATAGGTTTGGCGACGGTGTATAGAGTACTTACTCAGTTTGAAGCTGCAGGTTTAGTTACTCGTCATCACTTTGAGGGCGGGCATTCTGTATTTGAATTGAATGAAGGGTCTCACCATGATCATTTATTGTGTGTGAAGTGCGGTAAGGTTGATGAATTTGTTGACAGTATCATTGAGGAACGTCAGCATGAAATGGCCTTACAGGCTGGGTATAAAATGACGGATCATACCTTGTGCATATATGGCATTTGTGCGGATTGTCAGGATTAGACTAACGCTTCAAATTGCTCCTAAAGTTTGTTACACCTCCTTACTTGTGTTCTAGCATTTCTTTGGCATGCGCGCGTGTTTGTTGTGTGATTTTTTTCCCTCCGAGCATACGTGCAATTTCTTCGTTTCGTTTGTCCATATTCAGCTCAGTAATATGGGTTTGAGTGTCATTTTCATACCACACCTTTTCAATCAATAAATGGCTATGACCTTGTGAGGCTACTTGCGGTAGATGGGTGACACAGAATACTTGATGCGTACTGCCGAGTTGATGTAGGTATAGGCCTATGGATTCCGCAACGGCACCACCAACGCCAGCATCGACTTCGTCAAATATGAATGTGGGGGTATTTCCTTCGCGTGCAGCAACGACCTGGATGGCCAGGCTGATGCGCGCGAGTTCGCCGCCAGAAGCCACTTTAGCGAGTGCTGCGGGTGATTGTCCCGGATTGGCACTGACGCGGAATTCAATTTCTTCTAGTCCTTGAGGGTGCAGGACTCCCGGCTTTCGGGGCAATAAAATAATTTCAAATTTAGCATGAGGCATGCCGAGTTGCTGTATGACCTCGACAATTTGCCTGGCGAGTTGCTTCGCTCCTTTCTTACGTGTGGTCGTTAATTTATTGGCTTTGGTGAAGTAGCTTTTTTCAAGGTTTTTTAGCTCGATTTCTGCATTAGCTGTTTTGCTTTCAATTGTTTTCAGTGCTGTTAACTCTTGGGTTAGTGATTCAAGCAGCGTGTGCAATTGATAGGCAGGCAGTCCGTGTTTACGCGCTAAGTTATAAAGGGTATCCAGGCGTTGTTCAGTTAATAATTTTTGTTCTGGGTCATGCTCCAGAGAGTCACTGTAGTGTCTTAATTCAGAGGCTGTTTCAGCGAGTTGAATGCAGGCACTGTCAAGAAGGTCGCAAGCCGGCTTCAATGAAGGGTCAATGCTTTGTAGGTGTTGCAGTTCACTAAGTTGAGTGGCAAGTTGCGTTACAGCAGAGGAGGTTTCGCGGGTTTCTCCATTGATGAGTTCCAAGGTGTTATTGATTGCGGTTGCCAGCAATTCAAGGTTGGAGGCGCGTTGCATATTTTGTTCTAACTTTTCAACTTCGTCTGTTTGTGCATCAACGAGTGCTAATTCTTCAACCTGATAAATGAGCAATTCAATGCGTTCATTACGCGTTTCATGCTTTGCTTGAAGTTGCTGTAGTTCATCCTTGAATTTTTTGAATAAGTTGTAAGCGTGTGCAACGTCGTTGTTAATTTCACGGCAATGAGCTCGTATGTCGAGTAGCGTCCTTTGCGTGTCTGTTTGGGTGAGCGACTGATGTTCATGTTGACCGTGAATTTGTATCAGGTAGCGTCCAATATTACGCAGTGCCTGTACGGGTACGGTACTCCCGTTGATATAGGCACGAGAGCGGCCTTCTTTGGTAATAATGCGACGGAGGGTGCAGTCGTTGTCGTAGTTCAGGTCGTGGTCAAGCAGCCACTGTTTTGCCATTTCGTGTTCCTCAATATCGAAATGTAGAATGATTTCGGCCCGGAGGCCGTGTATGCCGACAGTATGAGAGTCAGCGCGGTCTCCCAACGCTAAACCAATAGCATCAATGGCGATTGATTTGCCAGCTCCCGTTTCGCCGCTAAAAACAGTAAAACCAGATTTAAATTCCAGCTCCAAGTTTTCGATAATAGCAAAATTTTTAACGTGAATATGCGTTAACATTAAATTCTAATCTTCTGATAAAAAAGAAAAATAAGAAATAAAATTAAAGTGGTGTTTTAATAAATTTCTCACTCCTAACCCCAACCCAATTTTGCACGCAGAATTTCAAAGTGGTTATGATCTGCTGGATGTATTAAACGTAGAGTTTTGTTTTTCTTGGTGATCACTATTTTATCGTGATCATGTAACGCAATGCTGATTTGTCCATCACAGGCCATTTGCGCATGATCATAAAAACATTCTTGAATATCAAGTACGATGGTGCTTTCACCATTCACAACAATGGGCCGATTACTTAATGTGTGTGGGCAAATAGGCACTAAAAGTATCGCATCCATAGAGGGGTGAATTAAGGGGCCACCACCTGAAAGTGCGTATGCAGTTGAGCCGGTTGGTGTTGAAATAATAAGACCATCAGAACGCTGGCTGTTGACAAACTGATCATTAATATAGGTGTCGAATTCAATCATTCTAACGGTATTCCACTTGTGCAGAATGACATCGTTGAAAGCATTACTTTCACTGATGCGTTTTCCGTCGCGAAATAACTCGGCATGCAGCAGACTGCGTTCTTCAATTTTAAAGTTACCGTTGAATATTTCATCAAGACGTTCAAATAAATTGTCGGGTAAAATATCAACGAGAAACCCCAGTCTTCCTTCGTTAACCCCGATGAGAGGGATTTCATAATCGACGAGATTGCGCGCGGCAGTTAAAAAGCTACCGTCTCCACCCACGACGATCGCAATATCGCAAAGGGTGCCAATGTCATTGAAATCCCCCGGTGTTACGGTAGAACATGTTAGTAACTTAGCGGCGGCCTCATTAACAATAATCTTGACATCTTTGCCCTGAAGGTAGTCAACCAAACGAGGCAACGTGTTGTTAATAATGGGATCATTTGTTTTGCCAATGATCCCAACGCTGTTTATGACGTTATTCATGCTTGAGTTCCATAAAGCCAAAATGTATATAATCGTTCAGAGCTCCCTGAACGGTTACGAATGTATTTGTTAAATTTAAATCAAGTTGTAATCCTGATGGATTATAGAACGAAGTGCATCTTTTTTGGGAGTCTGTTTGCACTGATTAGTGATTTTTTATTTGATTGCTTTAGCACTCGAAGGAAAAGAGTGCTAATATTCGGCGGTTAAACGATTTTTCTTGTATGTAAATTAATGATGTTGTGGCTGTGAATAAACGAAAGAAAACTCATGGTGATCATGGATTAAACTTGAATGAACGCTCACGTCGATTGTTGAAATCGCTCATTGATAGTTACGTTCGAGAAGGAACGCCTGTTGGCTCAAAGGCATTGGCCAAAGATTCTGGTTTGGATCTAAGTTCGGCAACCATTCGTAGCGTGATGAAGGATCTTGAAAAGCTGGGTCTTGTAAGTTCACCTCATGCTTCAGCAGGTCGTATCCCGACAAGCAAGGGATATCGCGTGTTTGTCGACAGCTTGATTACGGTAAAACCTCCTTCAAAAGGCGATTTGGCTCAATTACGTTCAGAGCTCAGTGTGCCAGAGTCGGTTGATCAATTGATGGGATCAGTGAGCAACGTTTTGTCAGGAATTACTAATATGGCTGGGGTTGTGATGGTTCCACGTCGTGATTACAGTTCACTTCGCCATTTGGAATTTTTGCCCTTGTCTGAGCAGCGAGTATTGGCCATATTAGTTGTGAATGATCAAGAGGTTCAGAACCGAGTTATTCATACGTCAAAAAACTACACAGAATCAGAATTACAGCAAGCGGCTAACTATTTGAATACGCTTTTTACGGGTTCAGATATTCGTCAAGTTCGCAGCTCCGTGCTTCGAGATATGGTGTCCGTAAAAGAAAGTGTAACGTTGGCGATGCAGGCGGCCATTGATATGGCGGATCAGGTGTTTGATCAAGATGCGGGTGTTTCGACAGATTATGTCATGGCCGGGCAGACCAACTTGATGCATTTTGCGGATTTGGCCGATCTTGCTAAATTGAAACAACTCTTTGATGCGTTTACCGAAAAAAGAGATATTTTACATCTTCTGGATGAATGCTACAGTGCGCAAAGTATGCAGATATATATCGGTGAGGAGTCGGGTTACCAAGTGTTAGGCGACTGCAGTGTAGTGACCTCACCTTACGAAGTAGATGGACAAATTTTAGGTGTATTGGGCGTGATCGGCCCCACTCGCATGAATTATGAACGCGTGATCCCTCTTGTTGATTTAACTGCAAAAATGTTGGGTATGGTATTGAATAAAAGAGATTAGCCCCCATATTCTTGACAGATTTAACGCGAAATGGCGGATTATCAAGAAATTAAGTTGGACGGTTACAAAATATTTTATTACTGAAGGATAAGCAATGAGTGCAAAAGAAAGCGCGGTTGATAATAATGAAGAACAGCAAGTTTCTGGTGCCGCACAAGTTGACCCAATAGAAGAAATGTTATCGCAAGAGGATAACGAAACTCTGAATGAGTGGATGGATCAGCCGAGCGATGAGGAGAGAGATGTTGCGTTAGCCGCAGCAGAGGAGCGAGCTGAGAAGGCTGCTGAGCAGTTATTGCGTGCGCATGCAGAAATGGAAAATTTACGGCGACGTAGCGAACGCGATCTTAGTAATGCGCATAAGTATGCATTAGAGAAAGTTGCCAATGAGCTGCTTCCTGTAAAAGACAGCCTGGAAATGGCCGCAGTATTAAATGCGGGCGAGAAGGTGGATGTAAATAAATTGGTAGAAGGGGTGGAGTTAACTTTAAAAATGTTAACGAGCGCCATGACAAAAAATGGAATTACTGAAATTGATCCGGTTAATGAAAAGTTTAATCCCGAATTACATCAGGCTATGACCACTCAAGAAAGTAATGAAGTAGAGGCGAATACAGTTGTTACCGTATTTCAGAAAGGGTACCTTTTAAATGGACGACTGATTCGTCCTGCTATGGTTGTTGTCTCTAAAGCAATGAATGGCGGCGATACTGAAAATACAAAAGTGGATGAGATGGCTTGAATTAACAAGTTATCACCCCCATATTAATGAATAACACAATTTAAAATCACCGCAGATTAGAATTTTAGTAGCCACTTATACCGAGTAGCTACTAAATTTAAAAAGTTGATACGGAGAAAGTAGACGATGGGCAAGATCATTGGAATAGATTTGGGAACCACAAATTCATGTGTGGCAGTTTTAGAAGGTGGTAAGCCTCGCGTTATTGAAAATGTGGAAGGGGATCGTACGACGCCTTCTATCGTTGCTTTTACAAATGATGATGAGGTTCTGGTCGGGCAGTCTGCGAAACGTCAAGCGGTAACCAACCCGACGAATACTTTGTTTGCCACCAAACGACTCATTGGCCGTCGTTTTAAAGACGATGTGGTACAGCGTGATATCAAGATGGTTCCTTATAGCATCATTGAGGCTGATAATGGAGACGCATGGGTTGAGGCGCAAAATAACAAAATGGCCCCACCTGAAATAGCCGCTCGTATTTTGATGAAAATGAAAAAAACAGCTGAAGATTACCTGGGTGAATCGGTTTCTGAAGCTGTGATTACCGTTCCTGCTTATTTTAATGATTCGCAGCGTCAGGCGACGAAAGACGCAGGTAAAATTGCGGGTTTGGAAGTAAAGCGAATTATTAATGAACCCACAGCGGCAGCGCTGGCTTACGGTATGGATAAAAAACGCGGTGACTCAAAAATCGCGGTGTATGATTTGGGCGGTGGTACGTTTGATATTTCAATTATTGAAATTGCTGAAGTTGATGGCGAGCATCAGTTTGAGGTTCTGTCTACAAATGGTGACACCTTCTTGGGAGGTGAAGATTTTGATTTACGCTTAATAGAGTATCTTGCTGCCGAGTTTAAGAAAGATACCGGAGTTGACGTACACAATGATCCGCTGGCATTGCAGCGTCTGAAAGAAGCTGCGGAAAAAGCGAAAATTGAATTGTCTACCGCCGAACAGACGGAAGTAAATTTACCTTATATTACTGCCGATGCATCGGGGCCAAAACACTTAAATATGAAATTAACTCGAGCAAAACTTGAGTCTTTAGTTGAAGAATTGGTTGAACGCACGATTGAGCCTTGCCGTGTTGCATTGAACGATGCAGGATTAAATACTTCAGAAATTACCGATGTGATTTTGGTGGGTGGTCAAACACGTATGCCGAAGGTGCAAAAAACGGTAGAAGCCTTTTTTGGTAAAGAGCCACGTAAAGATGTTAATCCTGACGAAGCTGTTGCGGTAGGTGCATCGATTCAAGGTGGCGTGTTAAGTGGTGATGTTAAGGATGTTTTGTTGCTGGATGTGACGCCGTTGTCCTTGGGTATAGAAACCCTGGGCGGTGTGATGACTAAATTGATCGAGAAAAACACAACGATTCCAACTAAAGCATCACAAGTGTTCTCTACAGCGGAAGATAATCAAAATGCGGTAACCGTTCATGTTATGCAAGGTGAGCGGGAAATGGCATCAGCGAATAAATCTTTAGGTCGTTTCGATTTGTCAGATATTCCACCCGCACCACGAGGTGTACCACAAGTTGAGGTTTCATTTGATATCGATGCAAATGGTATTTTGAATGTTTCTGCCAAAGATAAAGCCACCGGTAAAGAACAATCTATAGTAATTAAAGCATCCAGTGGATTAGATGATGCTGAAGTTGAAAAAATGGTGAAAGATGCGGAAATACATCAAGCAGAAGATAAAAAATTCCAAGAGCTGGTGAGTGCCCGCAATCAAGGCGAGGGCTTGATTCATGCAACAGAAAAATCGATTAAAGATTTAAATGAACAGGTTTCAGCGGATGAAAAATCAAATATTGATGTTGCTATCAGTGCTTTACAAGAAGTGCTGCGAGCGGATGATCTTGAGGCCATCCAAGAAAAAACAGCTACTTTAAGTGAGTTGTCTGGTAAGATCGCAGAACGAGCCTATGCACAACAAGCGGAAGCCGGAAGTGGGCCGGATGCAGAGCAAGCGGACAGTAGTGCTGCGGATCCCAATGCTCGTTCATCAAATGATGATGTGGTCGATGCCGAATTCGAAGAATTGAAAGAAGAAGGCGGCGGCAAAAAATAATTTATTATTAATTCAATTATGCAAATATAAGGGTGGCAATTACCGTAAGGTAGTTGTCACCCTTTTGTATGTGAAAAAGTACGGTAACACTTCAGAGTCTGACATTAAAGTATTTAGGAACAGGTCGGTTAACAAATGGCAAAACGAGATTATTACGACGTATTAGGCCTTGCTCGAGGAGCGGCTGAGGCGGATGTTAAAAAAGCATATCGTCGTTCTGCAATGAAATATCATCCCGATCGCAATCTCGATGATAAAGACGCGGAAACGAAATTTAAAGAGGTGAAAGAGGCCTACGAAGTTTTGTCAGACAAGCAAAAACGTTCGGCTTATGATCAGTTTGGTCATGCGGGTGTAGATTCCTCAGCGGGTGGTGCGGGCTTTAGCGGGAATGCTAATTTCGGTGATATTTTTGGTGACGTATTTGGTGATATTTTTGGCGGAGGTCGCGGTGGGCCTGGCGGCGCGAATCGAAGTTATAGAGGCTCTGATCTTCGTTACAATTTAAATCTAAACCTGGAAGAAGCCGTACATGGCACTACCGTTAAGGTGCGTGTGCCGAGCATGGTAAATTGCAAGCCATGCAAAGGTTCAGGAGCCCAAAAAGGCTCCCAACCTACAACTTGTGGTACTTGTAATGGACAAGGGCAAGTGAGAATGCAGCAAGGCTTTTTCTCATTGCAACAAGCCTGTCCACGATGTCGTGGTACTGGGAAAATTATTTCCAACCCTTGTGGTATCTGTTCCGGCCAAGGTCGAGTTCAAGAACATAAATCACTCTCTGTAAAAATCCCATCGGGTGTTGATACCGGTGATCGCATTCGTTTATCGGGGGAGGGCGAAGTGGGAGAATCGGGTGGCTCTCCAGGTGACCTTTATGTTCATGTTAAAGTTCGCCCGCATGCAATCTTTACGAGAGAAGATAATAATTTATTTTGTGAAGTACCGATTGCTTTCTCCGCTGCCGTATTAGGGGGGCAGTTAGATGTACCAACACTCAATGGCCGAGTTAAGCTGAAAATACCGACAGAGACTCAGTCAGGTAAAATTTTTCGTATGCGCGGTAAGGGTATCAAGTCCGTTCATGGTGGCGAAACGGGAGACTTGTTATGTCGTGTTGTTGTTGAAACACCTGTAAACTTAACCCGTAAACAAAAAGAGTTGTTGGAGCAGTTTGAGTTATCCATGCAAGAAGGAGGCGTCAAACACAGCCCACGCTCCAGTACTTGGTTTGATGGAGTGAAGAAATTCTTTGAGGATATGAAGTTTCATAATTAGGAAAGTCTATGACACGCATTGCAGTAGCTGGCGCCACAGGGAGAATGGGGCGCGCAATAATCGAAGCCTGTCAACAAATAGAAGAAATTAGTGTTGGCGTTGCTCTTGAGCGAAACAATTCCGATGTTTTAGGCCTGGATGCAGGCACTTTAATAGGCATTGCTCCCCTCTCTATTGTTGTGACAGATAGCCTTGAACAAGCTCAAGATCAGTTTGATGTTTTGGTTGACTTTACAACGCCTGAATCTACAGTGCACAATGTTTTAGTGTGTCGTGATTTAAATAAAGCAGTTGTTATTGGTACTACGGGACTGACAGGTGCGCAACGTGATCAAGTCATAAAAGCAGCTGACGATATCGCGATAGTTATGGCTCCCAATATGAGTGTGGGTGTCAACCTATGTTTTAAGCTTTTGGAAATAGCAGCAAAAGTTATGGGTAATGATGTCGACATTGAGGTGATTGAAGCCCATCATCGAGATAAGGTTGATGCGCCTTCAGGCACGGCGTTACGCATGGGTGAAGTGGTGGCCGATGTGCTCGGACGCGATCTTAAAACCTGTTCGGTCTACGGAAGAGAAGGCCAGACGGGGGCAAGAAAACGAGGTGAAATTGGCTTTGAAACCATTCGTGCTGGTGATATTGTAGGCGAACACACGGTCATGTTTGCCGATATTGGTGAACGAATTGAAATTACACATAAGGCATCGAGTCGCATGACTTTTGCTAAAGGTGCGTTGCGCGCCTCATCATGGGTCAGCAAGAAAAAAAAAGGATTGTTTGATATGCAAGACGTATTGGGGTTGTAAGGGGAATACAATTCGTAACTGCTCAGTCGTTACAGCTAAATTTGGAGAAAGACAGGTTGGGATTAAAAGCCTTATTGGCATTGGCTGATGGTACCGTTTTTAGTGGGAACGCTATTGGCGTAGCAGGACATACCGTTGGAGAGGTTGTTTTTAATACCTCTATTACAGGTTATCAGGAAATCTTGACGGATCCCTCTTATGCAAAACAAATTGTGACACTCACTTTTCCGCATATTGGAAATGTGGGTGTCAATGCGGAAGATGAAGAGTCCAGTCGAATAGTTTGCAGTGGCTTGGTCATTCGCGATTATTCCATGACGGTAAGTAATTGGCGTAGCAGTGAATCGTTGGGTGATTATCTGGTACGTCATAATGTTGTTGCAATCAGCGATATAGACACACGTAAATTAACGCGTTTGTTACGAGAGAAAGGCGCTCAGGCTGGTTGTATAGTGGCAGCAGATTCCACAGATGCCATTGATAGTGATTGGGCTGTTCAGCAAGCACGTTCATTTCCTGGATTACAAGGAATGGATTTGGCCAAGGATGTGACGACAGTGGAACCTTATAACTGGAGTGAAGGTATTTGGACTTTGGGTGAGGGCTACCCTTCTTACTCTGCTGCGGACTTGCAGCGCCATCATGTTGTTGCTTATGATTTTGGCGTGAAGCGCAATATTTTACGTTTATTGGTTGATCGAGGTTGTAAAGTGACGGTTGTGCCTGCTCATACGCCAGCAAAAGCAGTATTGGCGCTCAAGCCGGACGGTATATTTTTGTCTAATGGCCCCGGTGACCCCGAACCCTGTGATTATGCTGTAGCGGCGATTAAAGAACTTATATCGACGGGCGTACCTATATTTGGCATTTGTCTGGGGTATCAGTTATTGGCGCTTGCCAGTGGTAGTAAAACCATCAAAATGAAGTTTGGGCATCATGGTGCAAATCACCCCGTACAAGACCTTGAATCAAAAGAGATCATGATTACTAGTCAGAATCATGGTTTTGCTGTAGATGAAGATACGTTGCCTGATTATATGGTAGCGACACATCGTTCGTTGTTTGATGGTTCGTTGCAGGGAATATGTCGGACAGATTACCCGGCTTTTGGGTTTCAAGGACACCCTGAAGCCAGCCCCGGACCGAATGACATCGTGAAGTTATTTGATCATTTTGTGGATTTGATTGAGCGTACTGAGAACAAAACGTAAGGGTTCAGTGCAGCAGAATAACGTAATGAAAAAAAGAATATGCGGGCTTGTTACAATAAAACCTTATAACTATCTGACTGAATTATGCCAAAAAGAACTGATATTCAAACTGTTTTAATCATCGGAGCAGGCCCAATTATTATTGGTCAAGCTTGTGAGTTTGATTATTCTGGAGCTCAAGCGTGCAAAGCGCTACGAGAAGAAGGGTATCGCGTGGTCTTGGTTAATTCCAATCCGGCAACCATTATGACCGATCCGGATACGGCCGATGCGGTATATATCGAACCCATCACCTGGCAAACCGTGGCTCAAATCATAGAAAAAGAGCGCCCTGATGCGCTGTTGCCTACAATGGGCGGGCAAACCGCATTAAATTGCGCGCTTGATCTGGCTAGAGAAGGTATTCTTGAAAAATTCGATGTAGAAATGATCGGTGCTTCCCGGGATGCTATAGACAAAGCAGAAGATCGTGACCGTTTCCGTATTGCAATGGTCAAAATTGGTTTGGGGTGCGCGCAGGCCGCAGCCGCCCATAGTTTAGAAGAAGCATTACAGGTTCAAGCGCAAGTTGGTTTTCCTGCCATTATTCGTCCCTCATTCACTTTGGGCGGCAGTGGGGGTGGCATTGCTTATAACAAAGAAGAATTTGTTGAAATATGCGAACGTGGCTTGAGTTTATCGCCGACTAATGAGTTGTTGATTGAAGAATCTCTTCTGGGCTGGAAAGAATATGAAATGGAAGTGGTGCGTGATCACACCGACAATGTGATCATTATTTGTTCCATTGAAAATTTAGACCCCATGGGTGTGCACACAGGCGATTCGATTACGGTCGCACCCGCATTGACGCTTACGGATAAAGAATATCAGCTTATGCGAGCGGCTTCGATTGCGGTATTGCGTGAAATTGGTGTTGATACCGGAGGCTCTAATGTTCAGTTTGCGTTAAACCCAGACGATGGTCGTTTAATTGTGATTGAAATGAATCCCAGGGTATCTCGTTCCTCGGCATTGGCTTCAAAAGCAACCGGATTTCCTATTGCCAAAGTGGCCGCCAAATTGGCCGTTGGTTTTACGCTGGACGAATTGAAAAATGAAATTACCGGTGGCGCGACTCCGGCTTCCTTTGAGCCGACAATTGATTATGTTGTGACAAAAATACCTCGTTTTACGTTTGAAAAATTCCCGCAAGCAGATTCTCGCCTAACCACACAAATGAAATCTGTGGGGGAGGTCATGGCAATGGGGCGCACCTTTCAAGAGTCCATCCAGAAAGCTTTAAGAAGCATGGAAACAGGGATTGACGGTTTTTCTGAAAAAATAAAGGAAAACGACAAAAATATAAAAGAAAAACTCACGCGTGAGCTACAGGTTCCGGGTCCCGATCGCTTGCTCTATGTTGGTGATGCGTTTAGAGCAGGCTTTGATCTCGAACGTATTTTTGAGTTATGTAAAATAGATCGTTGGTTTTTGGTACAGATTGAAGATTTGATCAAAACAGAACAAGCGGTAAAAACGAGTTCGTTTCAGGAATTGGACAAAGACTCCTTGTATGCGCTGAAACGGAAAGGTTTTTCAGACAGTCGGCTGGCAACGCTATTAGCTGTGGATGAAGTTCAGATCAGAGCATTGCGTCATCAACACAATATACGTCCTGTCTATAAGCGGGTTGATTCCTGTGCCGCAGAATTTTCCACTAATACTGCTTATATGTATTCTACCTATGAGGAAGAGTGTGAAGCGGAACCCACTGATAAATCAAAGATCATGGTTTTAGGCGGCGGACCTAATCGAATAGGTCAAGGAATCGAGTTTGATTACTGTTGTGTGCATGCTGTTTTGGCCATGCGTGAGGCGGGTTATGAAACCATTATGGTGAATTGTAATCCTGAAACCGTCTCAACGGATTTTGATATCTCTGATCGGCTCTATTTTGAGCCGTTGACATTGGAAGATGTACTGGAGATTGTGGCTATTGAGCAACCGACGGGGGTGATTGTTCAATACGGCGGTCAAACACCTCTAAAATTAGCTCGTGCACTGGAAGCGGCAGGTACGCCGATAATAGGTACGTCCCCAGAGTCTATTGATTTAGCCGAAGACAGAGAGCGTTTTCAACAAATTATTAATAACCTGGGTCTTTTGCAGCCGCCTAATCGCACCGCTAGAACCGATGATAAGGCTGTTATATTAGCGGCCGAAATTGGTTATCCCTTGGTCGTAAGGCCTTCCTATGTGCTCGGCGGGCGGGCGATGGAAATTGTTTATAAAGAAGAAGATTTGCGTCGTTATATGAAGGAAGCGGTACAGGTTTCCAATGATTCGCCTGTTTTGTTAGATCGGTTTCTTGATAATGCGATAGAAATTGATGTGGATGCGGTGTGTGATGGTGAAAATGTATTGATTGGCGGTATCATGCAACACATTGAACAAGCTGGCGTGCATTCGGGTGACTCTGCATGCTCATTACCGCCTTATGATTTGAGTCAAGAGATTCAGGCAGAAATTCGTCGACAAACAACGAAAATGGCGAAGGCTTTAGCGGTGATTGGTTTGATGAATGTGCAATTTGCCGTACAAAAAGATAAAATATTTGTGCTGGAAGTGAATCCACGCGCCTCGCGTACATCACCGTTTGTGTCAAAAGCTAGTGGTTTGCCGCTGGCAAAGATAGCCGCACTCTGTATGGCAGGCAAATCTTTGGCTGAACAAGGTGTACTTGATGAAGTGGTGCCAAAATATTTTTCGGTGAAAGAAGCTGTTTTTCCCTTTTCAAAATTTCCTAGTGTTGATCCTATTCTTGGTCCTGAAATGAAGTCAACCGGAGAAGTGATGGGCGTAGGGAAAACATTCCCGGATGCATTTGGTAAAGCTTTGTTAGGCGCAGGTGTGATTTTGCCTAAAGGCGGATGCGCTTTTGTCAGTGTGCGCCATGCAGATAAAGATGCTGCTGTAGCTATTGGTCGTCAGTTGGTACAGTTGGGTTTTGATCTGGTCGCGACACGAGGTACCTATAACGTGATGCAAGAAGCAGGCATAGCTTGTAAATATATTAACAAAGTGACCGAAGGTCGACCGCACATTGTCGACTTGATTAAAAATGATGAAATTACTTTCATCGTAAATACAACCGATGGAACGCAAGCTATTGCGGATTCGGGTGAAATTCGTAGAACCGCTTTGCAGCGCAGCATTGTTTATACCACCACGGTGTCTGGAGCGGGGGCTATGTGTTTAGTTATGGCTCAAAACTCATTGGGTGATGTCTACCGGTTACAAGATCTACATAAGGAGTTGGCGATATGAGTGAAATACCCATTACAGCAGAAGGTGCGGAGCGCTTAAGAAAAGAATTGCACCATTTAAAAACAGTAGACCGTCCGCGGATTACTGAAGCGATTGCCGAAGCTCGTGCTCATGGTGACTTAAAAGAGAATGCAGAATATCATGCCGCGCGGGAGCAGCAAGGATTTTCAGAAGCGCGAATTGGTTTGCTGGAAGGCGTGCTGTCTAATGCGCGAGTTATTGATATCAAAAAATTAAATACGAATGGTCGAATAGTGTTTGGTGCTACTGTAGAGTTGATCAATGATGACACTGGTGACGCTGTGAATTATCAAATTGTCGGTGATGCAGAATCTGATATCAGTCAAGGCCGTATTGCAATTAGTTCACCTATAGCAAGAGCACTTATTGGCAAAGAAGAAGGTGATGTCGCCGAAGTAAAAGCGCCTGCAGGTATCACAGAATATGAAATAACCACTGTGCGTTATGTTTAGTCTGAAAAGAAATTCGGAGTTACAGGTCAATGTTAGCGATTAGTGAACGGTTATTTTTAACCTTGTGGGTAGGGGGTGTCTGGGCGATTGGTTTTATCGCGGTGCCTAGTCTTTTTCACATACTGGTGGATGATAAACAAATGGCCGGAATGTTGGCCGGGCAGATGTTTAAAGCTATTTTTGTAGTTAGTCTGGTTTGTTGTTTGGCTTTATTCATCTCTCAATGTAGCCAGGCTAAGCAAGCGGTTATAAAGTCTTGGCGAGCCTGGCTTATTATGCTCTCTATTGTGATAGTTACGGTCTCATTTTTTTATTTGCAACCGTCAATGGCAGAACTAAAAACGATAGGTTTGCTTGAAGGTAGTGAACAACAGCAGCAATTCAAACTGTTGCACAGCATCTCTTCGAGCCTGTATTTGGTTATGGCTTTGATTGGCCTGAGCTTAGTTGCATTTGGTATTCATGCAAAAAACGAGAGTAGCCAATGAGAAAGAGTTGGCCTATTTTTTGGTTTTATTTTAAATAGATCTGCTGTAACTGCTCAGCGTGTTTATATTTTGCTTCAGATCAAGGCGTTTTCGCACGGAGAGAGGGCGCATATAAAAATATGTAATCGATTGAGTACGAAAACAACGCAGGTAGGGAGCAAAAGATGAACGCGCTGAGTAGTTACGATCTGCTAATCTTTTTTACGTCGATAGAGAAGGGCGATGTTGCCTATACGCTGAATGAGTTCTGCGCCCAGATTTGAGCAAATAGTATCAATGAGTTTTGCGCGGGTTTCACGATCTTCAGCAATAACCTTTATTTTCATCAGCTCATGGTGATCAATGGAGAGCTCAAGTTCATTGTTCACGCTCTCGGTTAAGCCGGCGCCAGCAATGGTAACAACAGGCTTGAGTTTATGGCCGCGTGTGCGAAACTCTTTGATTTGTTTGTTAGATAAAGGCATGCCTTGTCCAGAAAGGGTTGAGAGTCGGGGCTGGAGTGTAAACGATCTGCATCTTTGTGCGCAATCTGTTTCAAGATATAAAGAATTAAAGGCAGCTATTTAGTGAGTAGTTGCTAATAAAATTAGGTGTTTGTTTGTGACAAAAGGGTCTCGTGGTCAATGGATGCAGCGACATCTGGATGATGAATATGTCAAACGTGCGCAACGTGACGGTTATCGTTCTCGTGCTGTTTATAAGTTATTGGAAATAGATGATCAATACCATATTCTGGGTGGTGACCGTATCATTGTTGATTTAGGTTCGGCTCCCGGTGGTTGGTCGCAGATCGCTGCAAAAAAAAGAGGAAAAACGGGTGAGGTTTATGCGTTAGACCTACTGCCTATGACCGGTATTCCTGGCGTTCATTTTTTTCAGGGCGATTTTCGAGAGCAGTCTGTTTTAGACCAATTAAATACAGCATTAAATGGTAAGGTGGTAGACCTTGTTTTATCGGATATGGCTCCCAATATAAGTGGTATCAAGGCCGTTGATCAGCCAAGCGCAATGTATCTTGCTGAATTAACCCTGGATTTTGCCTGTCAGACATTAAAGCCTGGCGGGGGGATGATGCTGAAATTGTTTCAGGGTGAAGGTTTTGATCAGTATTGTCGGGAAGTTAGAAGATCGTTTGATAAGGTAGTCATTAAAAAACCGAAAGCATCTCGTGCAAAAAGTAGGGAAGTTTATCTCTTGGCAAGAGCTTATAAAAGAGGCTAATGTTTGATAACCTAGATAGCTAAAGAAAAAAATGCCAATTCGTAGAGGTATTGAAATATTTCTCGAATTGTTTTTGGAATAAATTTTATTGGTTACAGTTGAGGCAGTTTTATTGTGAGTGACATGGCAAAAACATTAATATTATGGGTTGTTATCGCGGTGGTTTTAATGTCCGTGTTTAATAATTTAGGGTCTCAGCAGGCCTCTTCTAATCAACCTTATCCTTATTCTCAATTTCTTGCAGATGTTAAAGCAGGTCATATTAAGAGTGTGATGATTGAAGGGCGTACGATTCGTGCATCTTCTCATACAGGCGATAAGTTAGTCACTTATAATCCTGAAGATTCAGGATTGGTCGGAGACTTGCTTAACTCTGGTGTGGTTATTCGGGCACGCCCACAGGAGCAGCAGGGTTTATTGTTGCAAATTTTTATTTCCTGGTTTCCTATGCTGTTACTAATTGGTGTTTGGATATTTTTCATGCGCCAAATGCAAGGAGGTATGGGAGGTCGCGGCGCGATGTCTTTTGGTAAGAGTAAGGCTCGAATGCTGGGTGAAGGCGAAGTAAATATTACATTTAGTGATGTAGCGGGTGTGGAAGAAGCGAAAGAAGAAGTCGGCGAATTAGTCGAGTTCTTACGCGACCCCGGTAAATTTCAGAAACTGGGTGGTAAAATTCCGCGCGGTGTATTGATGGTGGGTTCACCTGGAACAGGTAAAACGCTATTAGCTAAAGCCATTGCGGGAGAGGCTAAAGTCCCGTTCTTTACTATTTCGGGTTCTGATTTTGTTGAAATGTTTGTTGGTGTGGGCGCGTCACGTGTTCGAGATATGTTTGAAAATGCAAAAAAACATGCGCCGTGTATTATTTTTATTGATGAAATAGATGCCGTAGGTCGGCACCGTGGCGCTGGTTTGGGTGGCGGTCATGATGAACGTGAGCAGACCTTGAATCAATTGTTGGTAGAAATGGATGGTTTTGAAGGGAATGAAGGGGTAATTGTTATTGCCGCGACAAACCGTCCCGATGTGTTAGATCCCGCTCTACTGCGCCCCGGTCGTTTTGACCGACAGGTTGTTGTGCCCTTGCCCGATGTCCGTGGGCGCGAACAAATCTTGCACGTTCATATGCGAAAAGTACCGCTTGGCGATGATGTGAAAGCGAGCGTTATTGCTCGGGGCACTCCCGGCTTTTCAGGTGCAGATTTGGCTAACCTGGTTAATGAAGCTGCGCTTTATGCGGCACGTTTTGATAAGCGTGTGGTAACCATGAATGAATTTGAAAAAGCGAAAGACAAAATCATGATGGGTGCTGAACGTAAGTCTATGGTAATGAGCGAAGAAGAAAAACGTTTGACAGCCTACCATGAAGCAGGGCATGCCATTGTAGGTCGTTTGGTGCCCGCTCATGATCCTGTGCATAAAGTAACGATTATTCCGCGTGGACGTGCGCTCGGTGTGACCATGTTTTTACCGGAAGAAGATCGTCATTCTTATAGTAAAGAACGACTGGAAAGCCAGCTTTCAACGATGTTCGGTGGACGTATTGCAGAGGAAATTATATTTGGCTCTGAAAAAGTGACCACAGGGGCAAGCAATGATATTCAGCGTACTACGGAAATTGCACGTAATATGGTTACTAAGTGGGGCTTGTCCGAACGTTTGGGTCCGCAAACTTTTGGTGAGGAAGAAGGCGAAGTATTTTTGGGTCGCTCTGTTACTCAGCACAAGGTAGTTTCAGATGAAACAGCTAATATTATCGATGAAGAAGTGAAAGCTATTGTTTCGCGTAATTATGATCGAGCTACTCGGATGCTTGAGTCGCACAAGGATGAGCTTCATTTGATGGCCAAGACGTTGCTGAAATACGAGACAATTGATGCGGATCAAATTGATGATATTATGACAGGTAAAGCGGTTCGTCCGCCGAAAGACTGGGATCAGTCCAGTGATGATGATTCTACAGGTGATGCATCACCTAAAGTCGATGATTCGAAAACTGAAGATAAAAAGCCTGAAAAACCTATATCAGGTCCAGCCGGACAGACCAGTTAAAATAACGGCAACAAAAAAATAAAAACGCGGGCCAAACGGCCTGCGTTTTTTTATGTATGAATAAACGATTTTTTGATTTGTCTTACCCAAGTGTTATGGGCGTTTTGAATTGCACCCCCGATTCGTTTTCTGACGGGGGGCGCTTCATCATCCCGGGTCTTGCGTTACGCCAGGCGATTAAAATGGTTGAAGAGGGTGCCGCTATTATTGATGTGGGTGGTGAATCGACTCGCCCAGGGGCCGTCGCGGTTTCTCTTCAAGAGGAATTAGACAGAGTATTGCCTGTCATCGAAGCTATCGCTGCTGAATCGGCAGTAATTATTTCGATTGATACGAGCAAGGCGGAGGTTATGAGTGCTGCTGTACGTGCCGGAGCAGGGTTGATCAACGATGTTTGTGCGCTGCAGCAAACGGGAGCTTTACAGGCGGCGGTTGAGTTACAGGTTCCGGTTTGTTTAATGCATATGCAAGGCCAGCCTCGCAGCATGCAAGCGCAAGTAAAATATACAAATGTTGTGCAAGAAGTTTTGAATTTCTTGCAAGAGCGTGTTGATGTTTGTGTTGCAGCTGGAATCGATAAAAATAATTTGATTATTGATCCGGGTTTTGGCTTTGGTAAAACCCTTGAGCATAATAAGCGACTTATGCAGCAGCTGAATGAGTTTGTTTCGTTGGGTTTACCCGTGTTAGTGGGGGTGTCGCGAAAATCTATGGTTGGTACTATTCTGGGTAAAAAAGAAGTTGGCGAACGACTCTTTGGCAGCGTAGCGTTGGCGGCATTAGCGGTTTGGCAAGGTGCTCACATTATCCGTGCTCATGACGTGGCCGCTACCGTGGACGTTGTTAAAACCATTGATGCCATAAAGACAGTGAAGTGATCAATAGACACGCATTAAAATTTGAGGTGTGAGTGAATACGGAAGTGAAAAAACGTTATTTCGGTACGGATGGTATACGCGGTAAAGTTGGGGAGGCACCAATATCAGCTGAATTCATGCTGCGGCTGGGTTGGGCTGTGGGGCGGGTGCTTGCGGTTACGAAGAGTGGGCGCGGAAAAGTTGTTATTGGTAAGGATACTCGTATCTCTGGATATATGTTTGAGTCGGCTCTGCAAGCTGGTTTATCGTCGGCCGGTGTGGATGTTCGTCTGTTGGGACCGATGCCTACTCCTGCAATTGCCTATTTAACTCGTACCTTGCATGCGCAAGCGGGTATTGTAATTAGTGCTTCACACAATCCATTTTATGATAATGGCATTAAGTTTTTTTCCGCAGCAGGCGGAAAGCTTGCAGATAACGTTGAGCTGGATATTGAAAGTGAATTAGAGCAGTCGATGGAAGTGGTGGATTCAGCTTCTTTAGGTAAATCGAGACGTATCGTTGATGCAGCTGGCAGATATATAGAATTTTGCAAGAGTACCATTCCTAGCATGATGGAATTGAAGGGTTTGAAAATTGTTATCGATTGTGCTCATGGTGCAACGTATCACGTTTCGCCTTCTGTTTTTAAAGAGCTGGGTGCCGAAGTTATCGAAATGGGCGTGGCCCCTGATGGTTTAAATATAAATAAAAATTGTGGCTCAACTTCGCCCGCTGAATTACAGAAAAAAGTTTTAGAAGTCGGTGCTGATGTCGGTATTGCTCTGGATGGTGATGGTGATCGAGTCATCATGGTTGATGCGGATGGCGTGATTGTTGATGGTGATGAGTTGCTTTATATCATCGCCTGTTCCAGAGCCGATAACAATAAAGGATCCCCCATTGTTGTGGGTACGCTCATGTCTAATCTTGGTTTGGAACATGCGTTGGCTAAATTAGATATTAAATTATTGCGAGCTAATGTAGGTGATCGTTATGTTTTGGAGTTGCTGAAACAAAATAATGCGTATCTGGGCGGCGAGTCTTCAGGGCATATCATTTGTTTGGACAGAACTACGACAGGAGATGGGACGGTAGCGGCATTGCAGGTATTGGTGGCTATGATTGATAAAGGTTTATCTTTGAAAGACCTCAAAGGCGGGATGGTGAAGTGTCCGCAATGTTTAGTCAATGTACGGACAGAGCAAAAATTTAATTATACAGAATCCAGTTTAGTGATGGCGGCTAAGCAAGAAATAGAAGCTGTTTTAGGTCGTCGGGGGCGAGTGTTATTAAGAGCGTCAGGCACTGAGCCTGTTATAAGGGTGATGGTGGAAGGAGATGACTCTCAGGAGGTGCGTAGTTTGGCGCATCAATTAGCAGAAAATGTAGAATTAGGGTATCAAAAAGAAAATGAATCGCTTTAAATAAGTAGCGTGCATGCAGGCTTCTAAGTTTTTGATTTTTTTTGATTAAAGGTTCTTTTAGATTGCTTGATGGTTTTATATTTAATGTGCTTGGGTTTGTTATAATATTAAGAAATTGATTTATCAGACGAGTACCGGTAAGCTTGCGTGCTCGGTTTTTTTAGGTAACGACAGGGATTAGGGAATGCGCCGCGCTTTTGTAGCTGGAAATTGGAAAATGAATGGTTCACGTGCAAGTGCAGCAGCTTTAGCTGAGAGCATTGTTGCACAAGTGAAAGAATTTGATCGTGTGGATGTGGCACTTTGTCCATCTTACGTCTTTTTAGCTGATGTTAAGCAGGCTATGGGTGCGACAAAAGTACGCCTGGGTGCGCAAGACTTATCGCTCCAGTCAGCGGGTGCATATACAGGCGAGATCAGTGCTGCTATGTTGAATGAATATCAGTGTGGCTGCGTTATCATTGGTCATTCCGAGCGACGTGCATACCATGGTGAAACGAATGAGCAGGTTGCAAAAAAAATGGTAGTCGCAAGTGAGGCCGGTTTGTTGCCTATTGTCTGTGTAGGTGAAACTTTAGAAGAACGTGAAAGCGGCAGGACAGAGACGGTTATTGCAGAACAGCTGGATGTACTGTTGGATACAGCAGCTACTCTTGCTGCTTTGCAAACCTCTGTGGTTGCCTATGAGCCTGTTTGGGCGATTGGTACAGGTAAAACGGCGACACCAGAACAAGCGCAGCAGGTACATCAATTTATACGTGCTCGGATTGCAGAGAAAAATGCTGAGCTGGCTGCCGGTATTCGCTTGCTCTATGGTGGTAGCGTCAAGCCTGGTAACGCAACAGAATTATTTGGTATGTCAGATATTGATGGCGGGTTAATTGGTGGCGCATCGTTACAAGCCGAAGATTTCACCTCGATTTGTCGATCGGCGCAAGCATAAAAATTTTATTTGGTTGTAAGGTTAAAAACTATGTTACAAAATGTACTTATGATTTTGCATGGCGTTGTTGCATTTGGGATCATTATTCTGGTGTTATTGCAGCAAGGTAAGGGGGCGGATGCGGGTGCGGCGTTTGGCGGAGGGGCATCATCACAGTCCGTTTTTGGCAGTCAAGGCTCATCGTCATTTCTGACGCGAACTACAGCGGTCCTCGGGGCAGTGTTTTTTATTACCAGTTTAACTTTGGCCTATTTGGCGGGTGCGTCGCAAAAAGAAGTGAGTATTACTGATAACCTTGATTTACCAATAGAGCGCGCAGCACCCAGTGATATTCCTGCGATGCCATCGAATGAAAATGAAGTTAAAAAAACGGTAAGCGATATGCCCGATATACCTTCGGATCCGGATGTCGTTCCAGAAGGTAACTTGCCTTAAAGAGTATGACGTTGCCGATGTGGTGGAATTGGTAGACACGCTGTCTTGAGGGGGCAGTGGCGAAAGCTGTGCCGGTTCGACTCCGGCCATCGGCACCACTTAACATTGTTTGTTTAATTGTAAATACTCAGCGTATTCATCTTTTGTTCCCTATCTGCGTTGTTTGCGTACTCAATCGGTTACATGTTCCTAATATGCGCCCGAGCGCAGCGACAAAGTACTCTTGGGAGGTCCCTTTGCTGTGCGGAAACGCGCCTTCTAGTGCATGGGTGCTCGCAGTTAGGACAATGCAGGAGCAATTGTCGAGACTGAAGTAAAATATAAACAGGCTGAGTCGTTACGTTTAATTTTTCTAAGTTGAAGTATTAAATAGAAGAATTATAAGGGAATTTGAATTGTAAAAAAATAAACCGCGTTGCGTAAAAAGGGAGTCTATTTACTTGACGTGCTCCTGTTTTTTGCCCTAGACTCGGTGTACTGAATTTACATAAATAAAAATTACGAGTTTGTAACTGAGGGGTGCAACTCGTAAGGCATGATATTCGGGCCATCTCGCTAGGAGCCTGTCCGAGAATGAAAGTCGTCACGAGGGAAAGTCATTTTGATGCAGATTTTTCATTCATTTGAGGCGAATAGTTGCGCTATTCAACGAAAATGAACGGAAAATCTGTCCGAAATGAATTTTCCGCAGTAGGCTTTTCATTCTCGGACAGGCTCCTGGAGATGAGCGATAACTATAATAATTACGGATCGATTGGGTTTCTTCATGCTCGAAAACTATCTACCAATATTGGTGTTTCTCATCTTGGGCGCAGGCTTTGGTATTGCGCCACTGGTTGCAGGTTTGGTGGTTGCACCGAACAAGCCAGACAGTGCCAAACTATCTCCTTACGAATGCGGCTTTGAAGCATTCGAAGACAGTCGTATGAAGTTCGATGTACGTTTCTATCTGGTTGCCATTCTGTTTATCATCTTTGATCTTGAAATCGCGTTTTTATTCCCTTGGGCTGTCGTGTTGGATACCATTGGCTGGTTTGGTTTTTGGGCTATGGTGGTGTTTTTAGGTATCCTGGTTGTTGGTTTTGCCTATGAGTGGAAGAAAGGGGCTTTAGAGTGGGAATAGAAGGCGTTTTAGAAAAAAGCATTGTTACGACGTCAGCTGATGCATTAATTAACTGGGCGCGAACGGGTTCGTTATGGCCGATGACTTTCGGGCTGGCTTGTTGTGCGGTCGAGATGATGCATGCGGGTGCGGCGCGATATGATTTAGATCGCTTTGGTGTCGTTTTTCGTCCGAGTCCCAGGCAATCTGATGTAATGATTGTCGCCGGAACGTTGGTGAACAAAATGGCACCTGCATTGCGTAAAGTTTATGATCAGATGCCGGAGCCGCGATGGGTTATATCCATGGGCTCATGTGCAAATGGAGGAGGGTATTACCACTACTCTTATGCCGTGGTTCGCGGTTGTGATCGCATAGTTCCAGTTGATATTTATGTGCCCGGTTGTCCACCAACAGCAGAAGCCTTGTTGTATGGCATTATTCAATTGCAAAATAAAATAAAAAGAACAAATACCATAGCCCGTTAACAAGGTGTATCCAAGTCATGTCAAGTTACGTAGAAGCTCTGGCGAAAAGCCTGCAAGCTCGCTTTGGTGAGCGCATCAGCGAGTCTAAAGTTGCGTTGGATGAGCTGACGATTGTAGTAGCAAAAGAAGATATCGTTGCTGTTACCACCCTATTAAGAGATGAGTTTGCTTTTGATCAACTTATCGATTTGTGTGGCGTGGATTACAGTACTTATGGCGATGAAGAATCCTCGTTTAAGCCTGTTGAACGTTTTGCTGTGGTATATCATTTGTTATCTGTGCAGAACAATCAGAGGTTGAGAGTGCGCGCTTTTCTTCCTGATGAGGCTATGCCAAAAATTGCATCGATCCAAGAGATATGGAATGCCGCGAACTGGTTTGAACGCGAGGCATTCGACTTATTTGGTTTTGTTTTTGAAGGGCATGACGATTTGCGTCGTTTGTTAACAGATTATGGTTTTATAGGTCATCCTTTTCGAAAAGATTTCCCATTAGAAGGAAATGTTGAAATGCGTTATGACTCAGTACAAAAACGAGTGATTTACGAGCCAGTGAGTATCGAAGAACGTAACCTGGTGCCTCGTGTTATCCGACGAGATAATAGATATCATTCGTCTAATCAATCAGGTGAGGCGTAACGTGGCCGAAATTCGTAACTACACATTAAACTTTGGTCCGCAGCATCCTTCCGCTCATGGTGTCCTGCGTCTGGTATTGGAACTTGATGGTGAGGTAATTGAACGGGCTGATCCGCATATAGGTCTGTTGCACCGTGGTACTGAAAAGCTGGCTGAACACAAACCGTATAATCATAGTATAGGCTACATGGATCGTTTGGATTATGTGTCTATGCTGGCCAATGAACATGGTTATGTGCTGGCCATTGAAAAGATGTTGGGTGTTGTTCCACCGGTACGAGCACAATACATTCGTGTCATGTTCGATGAAATTACACGCATCTTAAATCATTTGTTGTGGTTAGGTGCTCATGCGCTGGATATAGGTGCGATGACGGTGTTCTTGTTTGCATTTAGAGAGCGCGAAGACTTATTTGATGCCTATGAAGCGGTTTCAGGTGCACGCATGCATGCAACCTATTATCGGCCCGGTGGTGTTTACCGTGACTTGCCCGATACGATGCCAAAGTACAAAGCGTCTAAGTGGCACAATCAAAAAGAAGTCAACAAATTAAATACTAATAGAGAAGGCTCTTTATTAGATTTCCTGGAAGATTTTACGCAACGTTTTCCAGGGTATGTAGATGAATATGAAACCTTGTTAACAGATAACCGTATCTGGAAACAAAGAACCGTTGACATCGCGATTGTTTCACCTGAGCGAGCGCTGCAAATGGGTTTGACTGGAGCGATGTTAAGAGGTTCAGGCATAGAATGGGATCTGCGCAAGAAACAACCGTATGAAGTTTATGATCAACTGGATTTTGATATTCCTGTTGGCGTGACAGGTGATTGTTATGACCGTTACCTGGTTCGCGTTGAAGAGATGCGTGAATCAAACAAAATAATAAAACAGTGTATCGATTGGTTGCGGGTAAACCCGGGTCCGGTCATTGTCAATGATACCAAGGTCGCACCCCCTTCAAGAGAAAGCATGAAAGGAAATATGGAAGCGATGATTCACCACTTTAAATTGTTTACTGAAGGTTACTGTGTGCCTGAAGGGGAAGCTTATGCTGCGGTTGAGCACCCTAAAGGCGAGTTCGGAGTTTATATCATTTCAGATGGCGCAAATAAACCTTATCGTTTGAAAATTCGAGCACCAGGTTTTGCTCATATTGCAGCGCTAGATGAAATGGCGCGCGGCCATATGCTTGCCGATGTTGTAGCTATTATTGGAACGCAGGATATCGTGTTTGGGGAGGTTGATCGGTAATGGCTGAAAGCAAGCGACACCTGCTCTCGGATGAGACAATAGGTGAGATTGATGTCTGGGTGGCGAAGTATCCCAAGGATCAAAAACAATCAGCGGTTATGGCAGCGCTAACCGCTGTGCAGGATGCCAACGGAGGTTGGTTGACTCAAGATTTAATGGAAGCGGTTGCGGAATACTTGGAAATGGAGCCTATTTCAGTTTATGAAGTTGCTACTTTTTATTCTATGTATGAACTGAAACCTGTTGGCCGTAACAAAATATGTGTTTGTACTAATATCTCATGCATGTTGTGTGGTTCCGATGAAGTCGTTTCTCATTTGAAAAATAAGCTGGGTATCGGTTTTGGTGAAACAACGGCAGACGGTAAAGTTTCGTTGAAAGAAGTTGAGTGTCTTGGTGCGTGCGGGGGCGCACCCATGTTGCAAATTGGTGATCAATATTATGAAAACCTAACCCCCGAAAAAATTGATTCCATACTGGATAACCTAGAATAATTAGGATAGCAGAGTAATACGTATGGCTAATGAAGTTTGTTTTCGAACATTGAATCTTAACGAACCCTGGACGCTGAGTACTTATCAAAGCGCCGGAGGATACGTACAGTGGAAGCGCGTTCTCAAAAAGAAAACGCCACCACAAGATATTATTAATGAACTCAAAGATTCGGCATTACGTGGTCGGGGTGGGGCTGGTTTTCCTACTGGCCTGAAATGGAGCTTCATGCCACGAAATGTTGAAGGGCAAAAATATATCGTTTGTAACTCAGACGAAGGCGAGCCGGGGACATTTAAAGATCGCGATATTTTACTCTACAATCCGCATGCATTAATTGAAGGTATGGCTATCGCGGGCTACACCATTGGAGCGACGGTTGGTTACAACTATATTCGTGGTGAATTTCGCGAACCCTATTATCGTTTCGAAAACGCGCTTAAAGAAGCGCGAGCGGCAGGGTTGCTCGGTCGAAATATTATGGGTTCTGGTGTTGACTTTGAATTACATTCTCAATTGGGTGGCGGTGCTTACATCTGTGGTGAAGAGACCGCATTGCTTGAGTCCCTGGAAGGTAAAAAAGGTCAGCCTCGTTTTAAGCCGCCGTTTCCTGCAAGTTATGGACTCTATGGCAAACCAACGACCATTAATAATACGGAGACCTTAGCCTCTGTACCCTTGATTTTAGAAAAGGGGGGGAAGTGGTTTCATGAGTTGGGTAAGCCGAATAATGGTGGCACAAAAATTTTCAGTGTGTCCGGACATGTGCAAAAACCGGGTAACTATGAAGTTGCTATGGGTACTCCATTTGCGGAGTTGTTAGAGCTTGCGGGCGGCATACGCGAAGGCCGTAGCTTAAAAGCTGTTATTCCGGGTGGTTCCTCAACGCCAGTATTGCCTGCAGATCTCGCGATGGATGTCACCATGGATTACGATGCGATGAGTAAGGCCGGAACCATGCTGGGTGCCGGTTCTGTAATCGTGATGGATGACTCGACTTGTATGGTTAAGGCGCTGGCGCGCATTGCACATTTTTATTTTGAAGAATCTTGTGGTCAATGCACGCCTTGCAGAGAGGGCACAGGTTGGTTATCACGTGTGATACATAGAATAGAACATGGCGAAGGAAAGTCGGAAGATTTGGATATGTTATTAGATGTATCTAAACGAATAGAAGGCCGAACAATCTGTGCTTTGGGTGATGCTGCGGCAATGCCGGTATTGAGCTTTATTAAGCATTTTCGAGATGAGTTTCAATACCATATTGATCATAAGCGATGTATGGTAGGAGCGGGTGCTAATGGTTAATATTGAAATAGATGGGCTGAAAATCGAAGCACAAGATGGTGCAATGTTGATTGAAGCTGCCGATGCGGCCGGGATTCCGATTCCTCGTTTTTGCTATCACAAAAAATTATCTGTAGCGGCAAATTGCCGAATGTGTCTTGTTGACGTTGAGAAGGCCGCGAAACCTTTGCCTGCTTGTGCCACACCGGTAACCGAAGGCATGAAAGTGCTTACGCAATCGCATAAAGCAATTTCGGCACAAAAAGGCGTAATGGAATTTTTATTGATCAACCATCCCTTAGATTGTCCTATTTGTGATCAAGGGGGCGAATGTGATTTACAAGATCTGGCGGTGGGTTATGGTGCAAGTCACTCTCGTTATAATGAGAATAAGCGCGTTGTAAAAAATCAAGATATTGGTCCTCTCATTGCAACAGATATGACACGTTGTATTCACTGTACACGCTGTGTACGTTTTGGTGAAGAAATAGCGGGTATTCGTGAATTGGGCGCTACGGGTCGTGGTGAACACATGGAAATAGGGACTTATGTCGCGAACACGGTATCATCAGAACTTTCTGGGAATGTGATTGATCTTTGCCCTGTCGGAGCATTAACATCAAAGCCATTCCGTTATTCTGCAAGAAACTGGGAAATGAAACGTCACCCTTCTATCGCTGGGCATGATTGCGTAGGTTCAAACATTGATGTGGATGTACGAAACAATAACATCATGCGTGTTGTTCCACGCGAAAATGAAACCATAAATGAAACTTGGTTGTCTGACAGAGATCGTTTTGCCTATGAAGGACTCAATAAAGACAGGTTGACTGCGCCTATGATTAAACAGTCAGGTGAATGGCAACGAGTTTCATGGGATACCGCATTGGAATTTACACTAAATGGTGTGAAGGGTTTAATAAGTCGTCATGGCGCTGAACATTTGGCTGCTTTAATTTCTCCTAGCGCTACATTAGAAGAGATGTATTTGTTACAGAAGTTAGTGCGCGGTTTGGGCAGTTCTAATATTGATCACAGGATTCGCCAGTTAGATTTTAGTGAGCAGAACAGAGCTCCTGTTTTTCCTTATTTAGGACAAAGCATTGAATCATTGGGGCAGAGCGACTCGGTGCTCTTGGTCGGAGCAAACATCACTAAAGATCAGCCCATACTGGGACATCGCATTCGGCAAGCCGCCATTTATGGCGCGAAAGTAATGTGTGTTAACTCTACAGATTACAACTTTAATATGCCACTCGCTGAAAAAATCATTGTCGATGCGGCGGGTATAGAGATGGGGCTGGCCGGTATTGCTAAAGCGTTATTAAAGACGGCTAATAAAAATGCCGTACCCTCCGGAATTAATAAACTACTGAAACCGATAACGGTAACGTCCACACATGAAAAAATTGCTTCTCATTTAAGCAAAGCAAAGCATAGCAGTGTGCTTTTAGGTTTGTCTGCGGGTAGCCATCCCGCATTTTCGACATTGTATGCACTGGCAGAATGTATTGCTACGTTAAGCGGGGCAAAACTCGGATCTTTAACTTTAGGTTCTAACAGTGCTGGCGCATGGTTGTCAGGGGCTGTGCCGCATAGAGTGGCGGTTAGCGCGAATGCATCATCTAATGAAGGTTCTACAGGTTTAGATGCAGCACAAATGTTTGCCGCGCCACGTAAAGGTTATTTTCTTTTTGGCCTTGAACCTGAATTTGACAGTGTTGATCCTGGCACCGTGACTCAGTCACTAAAAGATGCGGAGTTTGTCGTTTCTTTTTCAAGTTATACGTCAGAAGCTTTATCTGATGTTGCCGATGTGTTTTTACCCATCAGTCCTTATACCGAAACCTCGGGTACTTTTGTTAATGTCGAAGGTCGTTGGCAAAGTTTTAATGGTGTGGTGTCGCCGCAGCAGGATACTCGGCCAGCTTGGAGAATACTGAGGGTGCTTGGCAACTTATTCGAGTTAGATGGTTTTGAGTATATGTCATCCATTGAAGTGCGCGACGAATTGAAAGAACAGGTGGGTGAACTGGGTCTGAACAATAATAGAAAATGGCAATGTCCAGATTCATTAGGGAAAGCGAGTGAAGAAGTTTCGCGAGTAGCAGAAGTTCCGATTTATGGTGCAGATGCTATTGTTAGACGAGCGGCTTCTTTATCAATTACAGCGGATGCTGCGGATAGTGCGGTATCAATCGCGATGAATCAATTATAAAAATGGAAGAGCTAAGAGCAAATGCTTGAATTAATCCTAACGACGTGGGACGCGTTGCCGGCGATTATCCAGATCGTCCTTAAGATCGTAGTCATTGCTGTTCCCATTATGCTATCGGTTGCCTATTTAACCTTGGCGGAACGTAAAGTCATTGGTTATATACAAGTCCGTATTGGTCCAAATAGAGTTGGCCCAAGGGGTTTATTACAACCGATTGCTGATGGACTGAAGTTGATGATGAAAGAGATTATCATCCCAACAAATTCTAATCGCTACTTGTTTATCGCAGCTCCTATTATCGCCTTAGCGCCAGCTTTAGCCGCGTGGGCTGTTATCCCTTTTAATGACACTTTAGTACTGTCCGATCTTGATGCCGGTATTCTTTATATTCTCGCATTAACCTCATTCGGCGTTTACGGCATTATCATTGCTGGTTGGGCTTCTAATTCTAAATATGCTTTTCTCGGAGCTTTGCGTTCTGCCGCACAGGTTGTTTCGTATGAAATTGCCATGGGCTTTGCGTTAGTCGGTGTCTTATTGGCGGCACATAGCTTGAATATCGGAGATATTGTTGAAGCACAAGCTGGCGGTATTTTGCACTGGTTTTGGTTGCCTTTATTGCCTTTGTTCGTTGTCTATTTTTTGGCCGGTGTGGCAGAAACGAATCGATCTCCTTTCGATGTTGCCGAAGGCGAGTCTGAAATCGTTGCTGGCTTTCATGTTGAATATTCAGGTATGTGTTTTGCGCTTTTCTTTTTAGCTGAATACGCCAACATGATTTTGATTGCGGCGCTAACCGCGCTGATGTTTTTGGGAGGGTGGTATTCGCCTTTCCCTGGACTTCCTATTATTGGTGAATCGAGCATATTTTGGCTGTTTGCCAAGATGTCGATTTTTTTGTTTCTTTTCCTTTGGTTTCGCGCAACGTTTCCACGATATCGTTACGATCAAATTATGAGGTTGGGTTGGAAAGTATTTATACCGGTTACTATCGTCTGGTTGCTGGTGGTTGCTGTTGCAGTGCTCGTTGAACTTGGGCCTTGGTTTGATTAATTTGGAATGCATCACATATGAAAACGGGGCTTAATCATTATTTAAAAACTTTCGTCTTATGGGAACTGCTCATAGGGCTAAAGTTGACCGGACGTTATTTTTTTGCAAAAAAAATAACGGTTCAGTATCCGGAAGAACAAACGCCACAGTCTTATCGTTTTCGTGGTTTGCACGCGCTGAGACGGTATGAGAATGGTGAAGAGCGATGTATTGCATGTAAGCTTTGTGAAGCGGTTTGTCCTGCGTTAGCGATAACTATTGAATCGGAAGTTCGTGATGATGGTTCACGGCGTACGACCCGTTATGATATAGATTTGTTTAAATGCGTGTTTTGTGGTTTTTGTGAAGAGTCTTGCCCCGTGGATTCAATAGTTGAAACGCGAATATTAAATTATCACTTTGAAAAACGCGGTGAACAAATTATGACAAAAGAAAAACTATTAGCAGTTGGGGATCAAAATGAAGCACAGATCGCTGCAGATCTTGCGATTGATGCAAAGTATCGATAACTAATAATATACAAGAAAACAATAAAAACCATGGAAATTCAACCAATACTATTTTATGTCTTTTCAGCGATTCTCGTTGGTGCATCATTCGCAGTTATTACGGTTAGAAACCCGGTTTATGCGGCTTTTAGTTTAATACTTGCCTTTTGTACTTGTGCCGCAATCTGGATATTATTGGAAGCTGAATTTTTAGCGCTAACGTTAATATTAGTTTACGTGGGTGCCGTCATGGTGCTCTTTCTGTTTGTCGTGATGATGCTTGATATTAATATCTCGCAACTGCGTGAAGGTTTTGCTCGTTATCTACCCGTAGGTTTAATCGTTGCTATTATTATTTTTGCGCAGATGGCGGTTGTTTTGGGGCCGGATACTTTTGGTCTGGATCAGGTTGCAGATCCTGTGAAACATGCTGCGGATTATAGTAATACAAAAGAATTGGGTAGCGTCTTATATACGGTTTATGTTTATCCTTTTGAGATTGCCGCAGCTATTTTATTAGTTGCGATTATTGCAGCGATTGCCTTGACATTGAGAAGACGCCCTAATGTTAAAAAACAAAACATTGATGCACAAGTACGCGTGACCAGAGATGAGCGCGTGAGAATGGTTAAAAAAATGACAGCAGATAAAAAGGGTTAGATAAAGCAATGATCGCACTCTCAGATTTTCTTATTCTTGGCGCTATTTTATTCTGTATCAGTATAGCGGGTATATTTCTGAACAGAAAAAATGTCATTATTTTACTGATGTCAATCGAGCTCATGTTGCTTGCTGTGAATATGAACTTTATAGCGTTCTCACATTATCTTGGTGATGTTGCGGGTCAGATTTTTGTCTTTTTTATCTTGACTGTTGCAGCAGCAGAGGCGGCTATTGGCTTAGCGATACTTATTGTGTTGTTTCGTACTCGTCGAACTATTAATATTGGCGATCTCGATTCCTTAAAGGGTTAATAAAGGCACCGAATTATGGAATATGTATATTTAGGAGCAGTGCTTGGCCCTTTGCTGGGAGCTATCATTGCGGGCTTATTTGGTAAAATGATTGGCCGCGAAGGCGCGCATTCCGTTACCATATTAGGTGTGGGTGTTGCTTTTATTTTATCTCTGGTTACTTTCAATCATATTGTTTTGAATGGTGCGCCAGCCTATAACGAGAGTGTATATACTTGGTTAGTCAGTGACGGAATCACTTTTGAAATAGGTTTTTTAGTTGACAACCTTACTGCCATGATGATGTTGGTTGTGACTTTCGTATCCCTTATGGTGCACATTTACACCATTGGTTATATGCGCGATGACCCAGGTTATCAACGCTTCTTTAGTTATATTTCTCTCTTTACTTTTTCCATGCTTATGTTGGTTATGGCCAATAACTTTATGCAGCTTTTTTTCGGATGGGAAGCGGTAGGCCTCGTTTCTTATTTATTGATTGGTTTTTGGTTTAAACGACCAACGGCGACTTCCGCGAAATTAAAAGCCTTCTTGGTTAATCGAGTAGGGGATTTTGGTTTTATACTCGGTATTGCAGCTATATTGATGTATTTTGACACTTTGGATTACGCCACTGTTTTTGCCGCAGCGCCGGCTCTGGCTGATACTACAGCTCAAATTGCGTTGGGAACGGAGTGGTCCGTAATTACCATGATCTGTATTTTACTTTTCATTGGTGCTATGGGGAAGTCCGCACAAGTTCCTTTACATGTGTGGTTACCCGACTCAATGGAAGGCCCGACGCCTATCTCTGCTTTGATACATGCAGCAACCATGGTTACTGCAGGGATCTACCTCGTCGCTCGTATGTCGCCCCTTTATGAGTTTTCCGAAGTTGCTCTGAGTTTTGTGATGGTGATTGGTGCAATCACAGCTTTATTTATGGGCTTTCTGGGTATTGTGCAAAATGACATTAAACGAGTTATTGCCTATTCGACTTTGTCTCAATTAGGTTATATGACCGTTGCTTTGGGTGCCTCGGCTTATGCGGCGGGTATTTTCCACTTGATGACTCACGCCTTCTTTAAGGCATTGTTGTTCCTGGCTGCAGGGGCGGTGATTATCGCCATGCATCATGAACAAAATATCTTTAAAATGGGCGGTTTGAAGAAATATCTACCGATTACTTATTGGTGCATGTTGATTGGTGCTGTAGCTTTGATCGGTTTTCCAGGCATGTCCGGTTTCTTTTCTAAAGATGCCATCATTGAAGCAGTTAAAATTTCAACAGTGCCGGGTGCCGGTCTCGCGTATTGGGCTGTCTTGTTAGGTGTTTTTGTTACTGCACTCTATACGTTTAGAATGTTTTTTATTGTTTTTCACGGGAAAGAACGTTTTGATCAACATACGCGTGAACATCTTAAGGAACCATCGAAAGTCATAACGTTTCCTCTGATATTACTTGCAATACCGTCCGTGTTAGTTGGTTTTGTCGCCATCGGCCCCGTATTGTTTGGTGATTACTTTAACGATGTTATTACAGTGTTACCAGAACACGATGTATTAGCCACGATGGGTGAACAATATACTGGGCCGTTTGCTTTTATATTGCATGGTTTGGGTTGGCCGGTATTTCTTGCTTTGTTAGGCGTTGTCGTTGCCTGGTTTTGTTATATAAAACGGCCGGATATACCAGAAAAAATTAAACAGAAGTGCTCTGGATTGCACAATTTCATGACTCAAGCATATGGTTTTGACGCTTTCAATAATTCATTTTTTGCAGGTGGCGGTCGTGGTTTGGGGCGTTTCTTTTGGAAGGAAGGGGATGGAAAGCTAATTGATGGCGTGATGGTGAACGGCACGGCTAATGCCGTGGGACATATAGCGAGATTTATTCGCTATATACAGTCTGGATACTTATATCACTATGCATTCGTCATGATTATTGGTTTGCTACTTATGCTGACGTTCTTCGTTTAAGAATAATATTAAAAGGTTAAATGATGTCAGAATTGCCGTTGTTAAGTATCGTCATCTGGCTGCCTATTATAGGTGGTTTGTTGGTGCTCGCTGTTCAAAAAGCAGGAAATGATGCCGTTCGTTGGTTGTCACTGGGCGTGGCGATACTAACGTTTTTAATTTCATTGCCACTTTTTAGTAAATTTGATACTTCAACACATCAAATGCAGTTTGTTGAGCTTTATAGCTGGATTCCTGCGTTTAACATTAATTACAGTTTGGGTATAGATGGTATATCCATGCCATTTATCATCTTGACCACGTTTATTACTGTTTTGACGATATTGGCTGGATGGGAAGTGATTAAAAAGAAAACAGCTCAATATATGGCTGCATTTTTAATCATGGAAGGATTGATGATTGGTGTTTTCTGTGCTCTGGATGGTGTTCTCTTCTATGTTTTTTGGGAAGGTATGCTGATTCCCATGTTTATTATTATTGGAGTTTGGGGAGGAGCAAACCGAGTTTATGCTTCCATCAAATTCTTTCTATATACCTTTTTGGGTTCCGTGTTATTGCTTATAGCGATCATCTATCTGTTTTTCCAAACCGGAAATTTCAGCATCCTGGATTTCCATGATGTGAAATTGACGATGACGGCTCAAGTTCTTATTTTCTTCGCTTTCTTACTTGCTTTTGCCGTTAAAGTTCCCATGTGGCCTGTTCATACCTGGTTACCTGATGCGCACGTTGAAGCTCCTACGGGGGGGTCGGTTGTGTTGGCTGCCATCATGTTGAAAATGGGCGCCTATGGTTTTATTCGTTTTATGTTACCTATTACGCCAGATGCAAGTAGCGAACTTGATTGGCTGATTATTACGCTTTCTTTGATTGGCATTGTTTATATTGCCTTTGTTGCATTAGCCCAAGACGATATGAAAAAGCTCATTGCTTATTCTTCGATCTCCCATATGGGCTTTGTGACTTTAGGTTTTTATATCGTCTACCTGATCTATGATCGAACCGGCAGTGTTTCAGGCGCGGCCATGGGTGTAGAAGGTGCTTTAGTCCAGATGGTTTCGCATGGCTTTATTTCTGCTGCGCTCTTTCTTTGCGTGGGTGTTTTATATGACCGTATGCACTCCAGGTCTATCAGTGCCTATGGCGGTGTGGTGAACACAATGCCGATTTTTGCTGCCTTTTTCGTCTTGTTTGCGATGGCCAATGTGGGTTTACCTGGCACTTCAGGTTTTGTTGGTGAGTTTATGATAATTTTGGCAACATTCAAAGCAAACTTCTGGTTAGCATTATTAGCGGCAACAACTTTGATACTGGGTGCGGCTTATACGTTATGGATGGTAAAGCGAGTTATTTTTGGAGAGATCGCTAACGATCAGGTCGCTGCGTTGAAAGATGTCAACAACAGAGAGTTTTTTATTCTTGGAATATTGGCAATCTGTGTTTTATGGTTGGGTGTTTATCCCGGACCATTGATCGATGTAATGCATCCTTCTGTAGATCATCTTCTACAGCAGGCTGTGCAATCAAAACTCTTGTAATGAATGCTCTTTAGAGATGAATGTAATGAATTTTGAATCACCCAATTTAGTCACGGCGATGCCAGAAATATTCGTGCTCTCTATGGCATGTATTATTTTATTGGTAGGCGTTTATCAGTCGGAAAAAAACAGAAGCCTGGTTGTTTATTTGTTAACTCAAGCGACGCTGTTGGGCGCACTGATCATTACGATTGGTTTACACACGGCCACTCCAGAATTCACATTTGAAAATACCTATGTGAAAGATGCAATGAGTGATGTATTAAAAGTCTTTATATATTTGGTCACTATGGTTTGTTTGGTTTATTCACGTGCTTATTTAAAAGAACAAGATATAGATCGTAGCGAATACTATGTATTAACCCTATTCGCTGTCTTAGGTATGATGGTGATGGTTTCAGCACACAGTATGTTATTGATCTACCTTGGTCTGGAACTCCTATCTCTTTGTTTATATGCCCTGGTTGCACTCAAGCGTGATTCTGAAGTGTGTACGGAAGCGGCGATGAAATACTTTGTACTGGGTGCTTTAGCGTCAGGAATGTTGCTCTATGGCATGTCACTGGTTTATGGCATTACAGGCTCTTTGAACATGCTTGAAATTAGTGAAGCACTGAAGATGGGTGTTGAAATGCCTTTAGTGTTGAAGATGGGACTGGTGTTTATCATCATTGGCCTGGCTTTTAAATTAGGCGCGGTTCCTTTTCACATGTGGGTGCCGGATGTCTATCATGGCGCACCGACTAGTGTGACTTTGTTTATTGGTACAGCGCCTAAATTAGCTGCGTTTGGTATGGTTATGCGTTTGCTGGTTGATGGATTTGAAGTTGTTCATGTCGACTGGCAGTCGATGTTAATCGTTTTGGCTATGTTGTCTATTGCGATTGGTAATGTTATTGCCATCGCTCAAGCTAACTTAAAACGCATGCTGGCTTATTCCACAATTGCTCACATGGGTTTTCTGTTATTAGGTATTTTGACAGGCACCTCTGATGGTTATTCGTCGGCTATGTTTTATACGATTGTTTATACCATTATGAGCTTAGGCGCTTTTGGCATGATTATCATGCTTAGTCGTGCGGGTTTTGAAGCGGACAATATCAACGATTTTAAAGGTTTGAATGATCGCAGTCCTTGGCTTGCATTTATAATGTTGATAATAATGTTTTCAATGGCCGGTGTGCCGCCTTTTGTGGGTTTCTTTGCTAAGCTGGCGGTATTACAAGCAGTGGTATCTACAGGCATGATTTGGCTTGCCGTCTTTACCGTGCTTTTCTCTGTTATCGGAGCCTTTTATTACTTGCGTATCATTAAGCTTATGTATTTTGATACTACCGAAGAAAAAGCCCCGATTCGTACTGATCTGGATATGAGGGTTACGATGAGCGTCAACGGTATGATGATTTTAGGACTTGGGATATATCCAACTGCATTGATGGCATTGTGCTACGCAGCTATTCCATAATTATTCAACAAAACAGTTGTTGTGCCTATTCAAATAAACTTCAACCCTGGGAGAAGTGGCTTTTCCCTCAGGTAGTTAATTGCTCTGGAAGGTGAAATTACTTGCCTGTCATTCTTTTCTTTTGTTATATTTAGATGCTTTAGTCGCTATTCAGTGAATTTTTAATATTACATTGACTGCTCAAATTGCTCCTGTTGTCGTTAGTTCAAGGTGAAAAATGTGAGTTTACACGTAGTCCTTCTCATCTTTGTATTAAAAATGTTTCACTCAGCATAAATAATCATTTTTTGACGCGGAAATGGCGAAGTTCAGAGATGAATTGAGTAGTTACAAGGCCTTTTAGAGTTAAACCACAATGAGAATTTTGTTAAGCAATGATGATGGTTATCAAGCCCCCGGTTTGATGTGTCTTGAGCGACTGCTTTCTGAATTTGCCGAAGTAACAGTTGTCGCACCTGATCGTAATCGTAGCGGTGCCAGTAACTCCCTTACCCTTGATCGACCTCTGCGGGTGTCTGTTTCCGAAAAGGGTTATTACTATGTCAATGGCACACCTACAGATTGTGTGCATCTTGCTATTACCGGTTTATTGAAAGTGCAGCCTGATATGGTTATTGCGGGGATTAATGCAGGTGCAAATCTGGGTGACGATGTTTTGTATTCTGGTACCGTAGCGGCGGCAATGGAAGGGCGGTTTATGGGTTTACCTGCGATTGCTTTTTCGCTTGCTGGCAGGCGCTGTGTTCACTATGAAACAGCAGCTAAAGTTGCTGTTCAATTGATCAAAGAAATTAGTGAGGAGACGCTGCCTGTAGACACAATTTACAATGTAAATATTCCTGATGTTGAAGAAAGTGAATTGAATGGCTGGGTTGTAACACGGCTTGGACATCGACACAAAGCTGAACCTACAGTGAAAGCACAGGATCCGCGAGGGCAAGCGGTCTATTGGGTTGGGCCTGCGGGACCTGAGCAGGATGCAGGAGAGGGGACTGATTTTTTTGCTATTCGGAATAAACAAGTTGCTATTACTCCGATATTGACGGACTTGACTCGGCATGACCGCTTGGCTGTCACTAAGACATGGATTGAAAGGCTACAACAAAAATGAAAAGGGCGAGTGTGAAAGGCAGCGGTATGACCTCGGATCGCACGCGAGAGCGGATGGTAGAAGGTCTGAAAAAAGAAGGTGTAAGTAACCGTAGAGTCTTAGCTGCGTTAAAGAAAATACCAAGGCATATCTTTGTAGATGAAGCTTTGGCCAGTCGAGCCTATGTAAATACAGCTTTGCCGATAGGTTTAGGGCAAACTATATCTCAGCCTTATATCGTTGCCCGAATGACAGAAGAAGTGTTTAACGGCAGGCGCTTAAAAAAAGTATTGGAAGTGGGTACAGGTTCAGGATACCAGGCCGCGATATTGTCAGAGGTAGTTGAGCAAGTTTATAGCGTAGAACGAATTGAAACATTAATGAAATTAGCCCGCTCGCGCTTCATGGCCTTAGGTATTAGAAATATTCGCTTAAAACATTCAGATGGGCATTGGGGCTGGCCGGATTATGGGCCGTATGATGCTATCGTTGTTACTGCGGCACCAGAAGAAATACCGCAAGAACTTCTTGGTCAGCTTGCTGTTGGCGGTCGCCTGGTTATTCCAGTAGGTGGTGGCCGTAATCAGCAACTGCATATTGTCACGAGAACAGCTCAAGAATACCAATTAGAAATAAAAGAAAATGTGACGTTTGTTCCTTTAAAGGCAGGGAACCAATAGCTATACCCATAACGCTTAAAATTTAGGTATAATTGCACACTTTCTTCATCCCCTGGCGGCGTTAAACTCCTCGCAATAGTGGGTTATTGCTCGTCATTTCGCCTTGCCATGAAATGAATAGAATCACACTTAACACCTTAATCTCAAACGCTATGGATATAATAAAATGCGTATATTTTCTCCTTTGTATGAAAAAGTAATGTGCTGGGTTGTACATCGGCATGCACAATGGTATCTCGTGGGTTTAAGCTTTACTGAGTCTTCTTTTTTCCCGATCCCTCCTGATGTGATGTTGGCGCCAATGGCGCTGGCTCAACCCAAACGAGCACTTTATTTAGCTGGTATCACGACATTAGCATCCGTGGCGGGGGGAGTGTTGGGTTATTTGATTGGTGTCTATGCTTTTGATGTTATTACCCCTGTTCTTCAATCAGCCGGTTATTGGGAGCGGTACTTAATAGCCCAGGAATGGTTTTCTGAATGGGGTGTTTATGCCATTTTTATCGCTAGTTTTTCGCCCATCCCGTATAAAGTATTTACTGTTGCTGCGGGTGCATTAAGCATGGCTTTTTTGCCTTTTGTGCTGGCCTCTTTAGTTGGGCGAGGGCTGCGCTTTTATCTGGTTGCTTTGTTGATGATGTGGGGCGGTGAAAAAATGGAAGGGTTACTCAGGAAATATGTAGATATATTAGGCTGGCTTACGGTGGTCGCAGTCATTGGGCTGTATGTTTTTTTAAAATAATTTGTGTACACGCCTAACTCTATTGCTTGTTTGCTGTTTTACCTTTGTGTTGTTGGAGCGCAAGGTTGTGGTCATCACTTATATCATCGCGCAGAAACCGGAGAAACACTCTATTCCATTAGTTGGCAATATGGTTATGATTATAAAGAAGTTGCAAAATGGAATGAGTTGCAAGCACCCTACAGGATAAAGCGTGGTCAAATCGTGAGACTGGTTCCTCCGGAACTAAAAAAAACACGTACCCTATTTTCACGTGCACCCGTTCAGGAAGTCACAAAAGTTCAATCCGATTCGCAATTTGCTCCTGTTAAAGACATAAAACCATCTCAAGTTAAGCCTTCTTCACATAGATCCAGAGAGATAAAGCAAGCGGAGTCAGATAAACGTATTACGCTGATCAAAACCAGAACAGTAAACACAAATAACTGGCGATGGCCTGTTGAAGGAAAAGTTGTTTCTAAATATGGAAGCAAAAAAGATCAATTAGACGGAGTTTATATCGCCGGTCGTTTGGGTGCTTCAGTGAAAGCGGCGGCGGCGGGTCGGGTTGTATATAGTGGTAATGGTTTGAAGGGCTATGGGAACTTGATTATTGTTAAGCATAATCAGGAGTATTTGAGTGCTTACGCTTACAATAAGGATATTTATGTTAGCGAGGGGGATGTTGTCAAGGGAGGGCAGAAAATTGCTGAGCTTGGCCAAATTGATGATGAATTAAACGGGCTCTATTTTGAAATCAGAAAAGATGGTGAACCTATGGACCCTTTAAGGCTCTTACCTTAGAAGTGTACGTACTAATTGTTTTTTCTGTCATTTCTGGTTCCTATTTCTTTGATCTCGTGAGAGAATGAAAGTAGGTGGATATACCTACCTTCTGTTACGTTGAAAGTTACAATTTGGCAATAGTTATGATAGGACGGTGAAGTGATGATGGCAGCAGCAGAGTCTTTGGAAGCTAATGAAAAATCAACACCACATTCAGAAACATCGGCCGAATGTAAATATACGCCTGTTGAACAAATGAATGCCAAAGGGTTGAATGCGGATAAAGACTTTATTAAAGATATGCCTGCCCGGCGAACGAAAGATAAAAATCTTGATGCCACCCAACTTTATCTTAATGAAATTGGTTATTCTGCTTTGTTAACGGCCAGCGAAGAAGTTAAATATGCTCGTCTTGCTCTGAAAGGTGACGGGAAAGCTCGAAATAGAATGATTGAAAGTAATCTGCGCTTAGTTGTGAAAATAGCACGTTACTACATGAACCGAGGCTTAGCCTTACTGGATCTTATTGAGGAAGGTAATCTTGGTTTGATTCATGCTGTTGAAAAATTTGATCCTGAAAGAGGCTTTAGGTTTTCAACGTACGCCACATGGTGGATCAGGCAGACTATAGAGCGTGCACTGATGAATCAAACGCGTACGATTCGTTTACCTGTTCACCTTGTAAAGCAAATTAATCAATTTAAACGTGCTGCGCGTAAATTGGCTCAAAGTCTCGATCGTGAGCCTAGTAATGAAGATATTGCGGGGCTGCTGAATATTCCACTGAAAGAAGTTAACCGTTTGATGAATATTAAAGAGCAGGTTGCTTGTGTTGATAGCGCTTCTTCACAAAACGATAAGCTGCTTTTAGATGCGACAGCAGAAGGGGGCTTCTCTGATCCGCCCGGATTTTTGCATGATGCAGAGGTTCAGCATTGTATTGAGCTGTGGATGCAGCAACTTAACGAAAAACAACGTTATGTTGTCGAGGCGCGGTTTGGTATTAACGGCCTGGAAGCTGCAACACTTGAAGAAGTTGGTGAGCATATAGGCGTTACCAGGGAACGGGTTCGACAAATTCAAGTTGAAGCCCTGAAACGGTTGAAAAAAATACTTGAGCGTGAAGGGATGTCGGCGGACGTGCTTTTTTAATGTAACCGTTCATAGACCTCTGAACGGTTACCTTTTAATTGACTATGAGAGCGGCGGCTACGTTACGGCCTTCATAAGTCAAGATGTTGTAAGTGCGGCAGGCCGCTGCTGTTGTCATGATATCTATTCCTATTCCATTATTTATGCTTTCTGAAAGCAAATGAGGGCTTGGCCAATGTAGTTGGTTGCCGGTCCCCAGCAAAATCATTTCAGGCGAAAGTGCCACGATTTGTTTGATGTGCTCAGATGAAAGTGTTTCTATCGTTTGAACTGGCCAATCATTAATTAAAACTCGGGGTGTGATAATGAAGTTATGCGCTAGGGTTTGTAGTGGAACGACTTTTTTTATTGATGATTCGCTCGCTAACTCCCCCTGTTTTCCATTATTCAATATAGGACCGCCGCCGATGATAATTTTATCCGGTTGGTGGGCGCGGATGGTGTACACTAAAACGTCATTATCTGGCAGTATTCGCATGGTTATTTTAAGCGTTATTAAAATCGATATTGTATCCTCTGCTCTCAGGTAACCACAAGCAGAGAAGAAAGAATAAGGCTAAATTGTAATTACTTGCTCAGCAATTCCCGCCAAACTTACCTCAACTCAAATATCGACCCAATGGGATGAAAAGTGCGAGACTGAACACTGGATTCACCCATTTTCTGTTTTTTAGGTGAGCGGTTTCGGCTGGTTTTTACTCCAAACTCAACGAACAAGCGTAAAAGAACCTCCCTTCAAGGGTCGGTTACTTCAATTGAAACACCCAATCCTGGGTTGGCGG
>UOFO01000152.1_pt1 | contig 45202 bp, 42 predicted proteins | sample 1988801 | NCBI WGS metagenome assembly UOFO01 (sample SAMEA4712195, study PRJEB27164) | hydrothermal vent metagenome | biome: marine basaltic hydrothermal vent biome; feature: marine hydrothermal vent; material: mineral | place: Pacific Ocean | collected 2011-06-14/2011-07-23 | depth 1719 m
CTATAATTTCCAGGTCATCAGGGGGAAGGTCATCTGGAATTGAAATTAATTGTACGGCATCCGCCCCTGTGCTTTTGCTGGTTGAATTTGAATGGATAATCACCACAGCATCAGTCGCAAAATACCAGGAGCCTATGTTGTTCCATTGCCCTCCGTTTTGTTTCTGATTCACAAAAATCGTCTCAGTTCCGTCACGGTGTACGACATCAATGGCCACGTTGGTTGAGCGATTGAAAAATTCGGTCCACCACAAGTTGACATCATAGAGCCCCGGTTCGGGTATGGATAAAGTGAAGCGATACGTCGCTCCGATTTCACGACTATAAAGTGATTGAGTACCGTAAGTATTCTTGCCCGAAGAGGGCTGCCAAATACCCGTGGCCTCGGTTCCTGCACTGTCGTTATCGACAATTATTTCCGCAGCATGGATTGGATTAAGTAAGACTACGAAGATCAACAAAAATAATAAGTGACGCATGATTAATCCCTTTTTTATTGCGCCGGTATAACGAGACAAGGAGAATACATCGGCTTGTCTGCAAACTATAGCACAGTCTCTGTTTAAGGACATTTGATATTGATCTTCGGATTATCGTCTCTTTAGTGAGACGGTGTAGGTAAGTTAACAAAGCTAAAAACTATAGTTTTGTGTGCTTTTATAGTAAAGATCAAATGGAGCTGTCCTTCCATATTAACGCTAAAGAAATCGCGTCCAACCGCGTTCTCTAGGTTTAATCATAATTTTCTTCAAGTTAAATATGACAGCCTCTTAGGGTCTGATATTATTAATGTTCAAATAATCCAGGAAAATAAACAGGAATGAATGAGGGTTTTGATTTTTCAGATGATGCGTCTGTTGAGCAGCTTACCGGGGTAATTGAACGGATTGCTTTTCACAATGATGAAAATGGATTTTCTGTTCTTAAAGTGAAGCTTCCCACAGAAGAGGAGGCGGTGACTGTGGTGGGGGCGGTGGCGTTGGCGAAATGTGGTGATCATGTTGAAGCTACGGGTGTCTGGATTAATAATAAAGTGTATGGTCTGCAACTTAAAGCAGAGCAAATTCGTATTGTTCCCCCGGCAACTTTAGAAGGTGTGGAGCGCTATCTTTGTTCGGGTATGATTCCTGGTATTGGCGAGCATTTTGCTGAGTTACTGATTCGTGCTTTCGGTGCGGATGTTTTTGATGTCATAGAAAACCACCCCAAACGTTTGGCCGAAGTGCAAGGCATCGGGCCGAAACGCGCTACAAAAATTATTGAGTCATGGGATGAACAACGTGCCGCACGTGATGTGATGGTGTTTTTACAGAGTCATGGTATCGGCCCGGCCCGCGCAGTTCGTATTTATAAAACCTATGGTGATCAAGCGGTGGAACGAATCATGGAAAATCCCTATCGCTTGGCGTCAGATATTCATGGTGTTGGTTTTAAGCTCGCAGATCAATTAGCTTTGAGTTTGGGGCTTCCTGAAGAGTCTGTTTTGCGAGCCCGAGCAGGGGTGATACATCAACTTAAGCAGTTGGCGTTGCGAGGACATTGTGCCGCATTTCAAGCTCCTCTTGTTGATGATTTAGTTAAGTTGCTTAATGTTTCCGAATCAAAAATCATAGAAGCTATAGAGCTGGAAGTCCGTGCGGGTCTATTAGTTAAAGAAACGCTTCCTGAGGGGGCGTTGTTTTTTTTATCAACCTACCATGCGGCAGAAACAGGGATTGCCGACAAGTTTTTAAAGCTGACTCAAGGCCAACCCTCATGGTTTGGTCTGGAACTGGAATCTGAACTCACAAAAGTAGAAAAAGAAACGGGGTTGGCTTTATCTTCCTCTCAAGCCGAGGCTGTGAAAACAGTTTTGACCGCAAAAGTATCTGTGATTACAGGCGGCCCTGGTGTCGGTAAAACGACGGTTGTTAATAGTATTATAAAATTAGTACGGGCGCATGGAACGCGGGTCTGTTTGTGCGCACCCACGGGCAGAGCGGCTAAAAGATTATCAGAAACAACGGGGCTGGAGGCTAAAACGGTGCATCGTCTGCTTGAGTTTGACCCTCATAGTCAGGGTTTCAAGCTGGGTCAGCATCAACCTCTTGAAACTGACCTGGTGGTGGTTGATGAAGCCTCCATGGTTGATCTTGAATTGATGTATGCCCTGGTTTCTGCTATTCCACAAGAGGCGGCACTTTTGTTGATTGGTGATCAAGACCAATTACCTTCAGTGGGCCCTGGAGCTATTCTGGCGGACATTATACAATCGAATTGTATCCCAACGGTCTGTTTAACGGAAATTTTCAGACAGGCCAAAACGTCTAATATTATTGTTAATGCCCATCGTATCAATCATGGCGAGATGTTATTAGAACCTAAGGCTGGCGTTCCATTAGACGATTTTTATTTTATTGCCTGCAAGACGCCCGAACAAATTCATGACAAGCTGCTTACCGTTGTCACCTCCCGTATTCCCGAGCGTTTTGGTTTTCATCCTATTCAAGATATACAAGTGTTAACGCCGATGAATAAAGGCGGTCTGGGTACACGTTCGCTTAATGTCGAATTGCAAAAAAGATTGAACCAGAATAAAGGCCCTGTTATTTCACGGCAAGGTATAAATTATGCACTGGGTGATAAAGTGATTCAAACGGTGAATAATTATGATAAAGCTGTGTTTAATGGTGATATCGGTTTTATAGAGCATATTAATGCTGCGGATCGTATTTTAAGTGTTAATTTCGATGGTCAAGGCGTTGAGTACACCTCAACAGAGCTGACGGAACTTTCTCTTGCCTATGCTACAACGATTCATAAATCACAGGGGTCAGAATACCCGGCTGTTGTGGTGTTGTTATCTACGCAGCACTATACCTTGCTGGAACGTAATTTATTATATACTGCAGTAACAAGAGGGAAGGAACTTGTTGTTGTGATTGCTCAGCCGCGGGCATTAGAGCTGGCCATAGGCAACGTAAGGGTGTCGTCGCGAGTCACTCGTTTGGCTGAACGTTTAACAAGCAGGTAAGAAATGGGCTATATAAGCGCTGAAGGTTGGTTAAATGCAGTGATGTGTGTGCCATCGCCTAATTGTAGTGAACGTCCTGCGGGCCAGGCTGTAGATTTATTGGTGATACATGGTATTAGTTTACCGGCTGGAGAGTTTGGCGGACCTGAAATAGAAGCACTGTTTACGAATAAAATAAATATCCATGCGCATCCGGACTTTAAAGAACTTGAAGGCCTTAAAGTATCCGCGCATCTTTTAATTCGCCGTGATGGGCAGATTATTCAGTTTGTGCCTTTTACGAAGTGTGCCTGGCATGCAGGAAAATCCAGCTTTAATGGCCGAGCCTGTTGTAACGATTTTTCGATCGGTATTGAATTAGAAGGCGTTGATGATCAGCCATATGATGATCGCCAGTACTCTGTTTTGGTAGATGTGATTAAAGTTTTACAGAAGAGCTATCCCGACATATCAACAGGTAATATTGTTGGGCATAATGACATTGCACCCGGGCGCAAAACGGATCCGGGCGCAGCTTTTGATTGGTTGCGTTTAAAGTCAAGTATTAAACCTAAGCTGCTCTCGCTACGGCGCAACTGATTTTTCTAGGTTTACAGATCTAAGGAACGGTTTTATGAGTCTTATTGTTATTTTGATTGCCTTGCTTATTGAACGATTTTGGAATGGTATACAGTGGTTACGCGATATGGATCTGTTTGGTCGATATTACGTAGCGGTGCGAAAACTTTTTGGTGAATCTGAAGCTTATGACGGTGCCGTTGGTGTGTTTTGTTTAATGTTGCCGCTTATCGTTGCCATTGGTTTGTTACAACAAATATTGAGCTTTGATAGCGTCTACTTGCTTTCTCTGGTTCTGGGTGTTGTTATCATCTTGCTGTGTTTCGGTAATAATAATTTGGATAATCAAGTGCAACGTTATTTACTTGCAAGTGAGAAGAAAGACGAAGATGATTTATATGAAGTGGCTGCAGAAATGTTAAAAGATGCCGTGCCCGTTAATAAAGCCGAGCGGGATTATAAACTGGTATGTACCGTTCTTCATAATGCCAATGATTGGTTGCTTGCTGTACTGTTTTGGTTTTTTATATTGGGTCCTATGGGTGCGGTACTTTATCGTTGTACCTATGTGGTTAAACAACATTGTGAGCGCAGTAACGAGACCAGCGATTTTTCTCAGAGTATTCATATTTTGTATGGTGTACTGTCCTGGTTACCGGCAAGATTAACGGCGTATGCGTACGGCCTTGCCGGAAATTATTCGGCCTCAACCACCAACAGAAATCAGGATCGTAGAATAGAGCCTGGAGAATGGGTAAACAACAATGGACGAATGATGGTGGCCAGTGGATTAGGTGCCCTGCAAATGCATGAAACAGGATCGTCGTTTCCAGGTGGACAAGTCAAAAAGGCACGCAGACTTATTAATCGCACGATCCTGGTTTGGCTGTCCGGCATCGCGGTGTTGACCTATGCTTTATGAATTCATAATACCCATAGCGTTTGAGATCTAGGTGTTATTACGCCCACCTGTATCTCATCTTTACTTTTCCCTCAATCGAAAAATACTCAACTTAGAGTGACTGATCAGGCATCAATTAAAAATGAATTATTCCGCTTTTCATAGCCAATAGTAGACATCGGCCCGTGTCCTGGAATGAATTGAACAGCGTCATCCAAAGGCCATAAATTTTTTTTAATCGAATTAATCAACATGGCATGATCACCTTTGGGAAAGTCTGTGCGCCCTATAGATCCTTTAAATAGCACGTCACCGACTAATACAAGTTGGGCTTTTTTATTTAAAAAAACAACATGTCCAGGCGTATGACCTGGGCAGTGCAGCACGTGAAGTTCAATGTTTCCAAAGGTGACAATGTCACCTTGAATTAGCCAGCGAGAGGGTGTAAATGCAGGTGCTATAGGGGCGTCGAACATTTGTGCTTGTTGTGGTAACGCATCAATCCAGAATAAATCATCTTTGTGAGGCCCTTCTATAGAAATATTGAACTTTTTTGCCAGTTCTGCAACCGCACCAACATGATCCAGGTGAGCATGTGTCACCAATACTTTAGTTAAAATAATCTTGTCTTTTTTAATTCGATTTAACAGAAGCTCTAAATCTCCACCGGGATCAATAATAGCACTTTCATTCGTTTCAGGGCAGGTTAGAATAGTGCAATTCTGTTGAAATTTCGTAACCGGTATGATGGTGTAATTCATAATGTATAAGTCAAGTATTTAATGAAAAAGATAATAGCCTTTAATAAACCTTTTAATGTACTTTGTCAATTTACAGATGAATCAAAGCGATCTACTTTAGCGGATTATATTAATCACCCAGGCTATTATGCTGCAGGTCGGCTTGATAAAGACAGTGAAGGTTTGCTTTTACTGACGAATGATGGACAGTTGCAAAATCAAATTGCACATCCACGTTTTAAAGCCTGGAAAACGTACTGGGTACAAGTTGAAGGTGCCGTGACTGATGATGCTGTATGCAAGCTGATAAAGGGTGTTGTGCTTAACGATGGAATTACCAAACCCGCAAAAGTCGCTATCATACCCGAACCAAACGTACTTTGGCCAAGAACTCCGCCTGTTCGTTATCGCGCCGCAATACCGACAAGTTGGTTATCACTGACGATTAGAGAAGGTCGCAACCGACAAGTTCGTAGAATGACGGCGGCCGTTGGCTTTCCAACGTTACGTTTGATTCGTTACTCAATTGGCAGTATCTCATTGGAGACGTTACAGCCAGGTGAATTACGGTTTGAAGATTCTTGGTGTTAATTGCTATTTTCCCCATAATTGTTGCAGTCGTTTATCTCTACCACAATTGTAGCGATAAAATTTATAACGAAGAGGGTTTTTGGTATGGAAGTCCTGATGATAGTCTTCAGCGACATAAAACGCACTGGCGGATGTAATGGCCGTAACAATAGGATCGTCGAAAGATTTAGATTTATTTATTTGAGTCTTTGATTGTTCTGCCCATTTTTTTTGTTGAGGGTTTTGATAAAAAATCTCGGCACGATATTGACTGCCACGATCACAGAATTGTCTATCATTCATAGTTGGGTCGATGTTACGCCAAAAAACATCAAGTAATTGTTTATAACTTACTTTGTTTGGATCAAAGCGCAGTTGTACTGCTTCGGTATGCCCCGTGTTGCCGGCTGAAATTTGTTTATAGCTGGGGTTTTTAACATGGCCGCCAATGTAGCCCGACAGTGTTTCTGTGACGCCGGCTATTTTGTCAAAGTCGGCTTCTATACACCAGAAACAGCCTCCTGCAAAAATGGCCGTTTGCTGGTCGGTATTAGCCGATAATTGGCTGCTGTAGCTGGGCATGGCCATAAACAGTACTAACAGAATGAGAGGTCGTAAAGCTTTATGTTTCATAGTAGTTTGCTCTGTGAGGGTAATAGTTCAAAAGAACTCTGAACGATTACTACGAGGGAATGAACTTTAATGCAAGTCCATTGTTGCACCATCTTTTTCCGCTGGGTTTTGGACCATCATTAAAAACATGGCCTTGATGGCCGTCGCAACGGGCGCAGTGATATTCTGTGCGAGGGTAAATCAGTTTAAAATCGAGTTTTGTTTCTGCGTTACCTTCGATGCTCGTGAAAAAACTGGGCCATCCCGTACCGCTGTCGTATTTCATATCGGAATTAAAAAGAGGCAAGTCGCACGCGGCACAGGCATAAATTCCGGTTCGTTTTTCATCATTCAATAAGCTTGAATGCGGCGGTTCCGTACCTTCTTCTCGTAAAATATGATATTGCTCAGGTGTGAGTAATTTCGCCCACTCGGCATTTGATTTGATGATTTTGTCGTTATGGCTTGTTGGGGTTTTGTTATCACTCATGGCGTATGACCCAAAGATTGAAGCTGGGATTATTCCCAGCGTGCTAATAAGAAAACGTCTTCTGTTCATAGCTTACACCCTCTATATAGTCATCGCTTGCTTGTATTCACAAGTGTAGACGAAAATTGTTGCTGTTTGGTTACATAAAGTTCACAAATAGTTAACATTTCCAGCATTAATTAATGATAGGATAAGGATGCGGCAAGGAATAAGCACGTAATAGCTTCTCCGTTTGAGACTTGGACAAATCAAGTTGAATATGACGACCCCATGGACGGGGAGGTTGAGTAGGCCAAACAGAGAAATTATGGCGTGACTGTTCCTTCTGACACGAGACGGAATTTTTTCGTCATCACCTACTGTATAGGATACGGCTGAATTTACGGAACACGTGTCTCTGTCTGAGAAGTAAAGTTTTGTGAATGAGTGCTGAAAGAGGGGCTCTGTGAAACATTTTTCGCTTTCTGGAGAAGGTACCGAATCACGTTACATTAGTCGGCTTACTCGGAATACCTTGGCCTTGGTGTTAGCTGGGGGTCGAGGAACTCGGTTACAAGATTTGACGCGCTGGCGTGTGAAACCAGCCGTTCCCTTCGGCGGTAAATTTAGAATTATTGATTTCCCTTTGTCTAATTGTATCAATTCTGAAATTCGAACAGTTTGTGTCCTAACTCAGTATAAATCGCATTCATTGATCCGCCACATTCAACAGGGCTGGAATTATTTACGGAGTGAATTTGGCGAATTTGTTGAGCTGTTACCTGCGCAGCAGCGAGTAGAGGCATCATGGTATTCAGGGACGGCGGATGCGGTCTATCAAAATCTTGATATTATCAGAAGTCATAAACCAGAATATATTCTCATTCTTGCGGGAGATCACGTCTATAAAATGGATTATGGCCCTATGATTGCCCACCATGTCGCGGCCAATGCAGACCTTACCGTAGGGTGCATCGAAGTGCCGCTCGATTTGGCTAAATCATTTGGTGTGATGGCGGTTGGCGATGATGGCCAAGTTTTGCGGTTTACTGAGAAGCCGGATAAGCCCGAACCGTTGCCCGGACGAAATGATCTTGCGCTGGCCTCTATGGGTATTTATGTTTTTAGTACCGATTTTTTGTTTGAGCAGTTGGTAAAAGACGCTGAAAACAAAGATTCCGAGCATGATTTTGGTCATAATATTATTCCGTCGGTGATCAACGATTGCACGGTGAGTACCTACTTGTTTAGGGATGTACAAAATAATACACGGGCGTATTGGCGTGATGTCGGAACCATTGATGCGTTCTGGGAAGCGAATATGGAATTGGTAGGTATTACACCAGATTTGAATTTATATGATAAGGATTGGCCGATTTGGACTTACCAGGAACAACTGCCTCCTGCCAAGTTTGTGCTTGATGACGATGGCCGACGGGGTATGGCCGTGGACTCGATGGTTTCAGGAGGCTGCGTGATCTCTGGAGCGGTCGTTCGTAAATCGCTCTTGTTCTCCAGTGTAAAAATTGAGACTGAATCAATAGTGGAAAGTTCTGTTATTTTGCCGGATGTGATTATTGGACATCGTTGTACCATTAAAAAAGCAGTGATAGATAAAGGTTGTGTGATCCCGGATGATACGTCTATTGGAGAAAACCATGAGGCGGATAAACAACGGGGTTTTACGATTTCAGATGGCGGTGTGGTGCTGGTTACCCCTGATATGCTTGGTCAAGAAATACACTACGTTCAAAAATAGGTCTTTTGAATTATGACGACGGTGATGGAAGGAGGCCAAGAGTCATTATTGGCTAACGCTTCCTGGTTAGATCAGCGGTGTGCGGGTGTGGTGTTGCATCCTACGTCATTGCCCGGTAGCGGTTCCTGCGGGACGCTGGGTAAGGAAGCTTTCCGCTTTGTAGATTGGCTGGCTCAGAGTCGCTTGAAAGTATGGCAAATGTTACCTCTGGGGCCAACGCACGATGATTTATCTCCCTATCAATGTCTCTCTGTTTACGCGGGTAATCCCCGATTAATTTGTTTTGATAAGCTTGGCTTAGAGGAGTTAAGCATTGAAAAGCAGGATGCATCGTGCTCGTTGAGTCATGCCTACAAGCACTGGCACAATCGTCAAGGTGAGCAAAATACGGACTATCGACGGTTTATTGCATTTAATGAATATTGGCTGGAAGATTTTGTGCTTTTTGTCGCTTTGCGAGCAGAGCAGTGTCAACGGAGCTGGAGTGAATGGCCGTCGGAGTTAAAGCACAGAGAGTCGCGGGCCTTAGCGGCGGCACAACAGCGCTTATCTGAGCAATTAGCACATTTACGTTATGAGCAGTACTTATTCTTTTCGCAATGGACAGAACTAGTCGAATACGCATCAAGCAAAGATATCTTAATTTTTGGTGATATGCCTATTTTTGTTGCTTATGACAGCGCGGATGTCTGGGCAAATCAGGATTTATTCCTGTTAGATTCCGACGGTAAGCCGACGGTTGTTGCCGGTGTTCCTCCTGATTATTTTTCTGCAACGGGTCAGCGTTGGGGTAATCCTTTGTACAACTGGTCTGTCATGGCGGCGAAGAATTTTGATTGGTGGTTGCAACGATTTGCATTCCAGTTCCAGCTTTTTGATTTGATTCGTATTGATCATTTTCGTGGTTTTGAAGCTTATTGGGAGATTGATGTCGCTTGTGAGACGGCGATAGAAGGTCGATGGGTTAAGGCGCCGGGTGCGGTATTATTCGCAAACGTTTTAAATCGTTTAGGTCGCTTACCTTTGGTAGCTGAAGATTTGGGTATTATCACTGAGGAAGTGGTTAAGTTGCAGATGCAATTTCAGATGCCGGGTATGAAAGTATTGCAGTTTGCCTTTGACGGTGGCGAAGATAACCCCTATTTACCGCATAATCATGTGGAGAACTGTGTGGTTTATACAGGAACACACGACAACAATACCTCCAGAGGATGGTTTAACAGCCTGGATGATGAAACGCGACGGCGGGTGGAGTCCGTAGTGGAAAAACACGGTGAAGCTGGCGATGCGAATATAGCGTGGTCATTGATGGGGTTGGCCATGAGTTCTATTGCCAGATTGGCCGTGGTGCCTATGCAAGACTTGTTGGGTCTGGATGAACGTGCTCGTATGAATATTCCAAGTGTAGCAGAAGGGAATTGGCAGTGGCGTTTTACCTGGGAACAAGTACCTACAGAGCTTGCTGAAAATATACGTGCTTGTCTTGAGCGGAATAATCGAGCTGAAAAATAAATTATGGTGCCGGGAGAGAGAATCGAACTCTCACTCTGTTACCAGAACCGGATTTTGAATCCGGCGCGTCTACCAGTTCCGCCACCCCGGCAAAAAATGGGCAAGCATTCAGAATGTGCTTATAAAAACTTTTATATGCATTCCTGAATCGGCCGCTAAGGTTACACTGCTGGACAATAAATGGCAATGCAAAATATAGTATTTAAAAAGTGCTTAGGGGCGATGTTCTGGTCACGACTTTGAGTGGCCACAGGGAGCCGCTTATTTCTCGGATAAGTCCGGCAAAATATCTACTACAGCCGTTACTTTATTGCCTGAGCCTTCATAGGTTATTCTGCTGAAGCTGGCCATCTTGGCAAGGGCGATACCTCTGCCATGGCTATCGAAAGCTCGTGCGGGATCAAGCTGGAGATACTTTTCCCATGTGAAGCCTTGTCCTTCATCTGAGATGACGAACTCAATACAGTTTTTATGACGGGTATAAGTGACCCGAATTTTTTTAGTTTTATTCTCAGGTAGGAGTAAACGGTTTTCGATTTCTTGTAACCAGGTACCTTCTCGTTGCATTCTGGATTTTTCTTCATAGCCGATGCCAAGATTACCGTGTTCAACGGCGTTAATGAATAATTCTGAAAGCCCTGTAACCACTTTCTCGGGAGCTGAGCAAGTGTCTGCGAGCAAAGAGGCAAGGGCCTGTGCCTCATCAAGTGTTTGAAAAGTAAAGCGCCCCATATCCAACAGATTGAGAGAGCGGGATTGTAAACGGAGTTCTTTTTGTAGATCTAAATGGCGTTGGCGATCCTGGGTGACAGAGTCAACGAGAGAAATGAGCTGTGTACTATTAAAAGGTTTGGTTAAGTAAAACAGAGCACCGGCAGCCAGGCCATCTTCAATATCTTGTTTGCTGGCTCTAGCGGTTTGAATAATAACAGGTATGTTTTTTAGGTCATTGTTTTCTTTCATGCGCCGCAAGACTTCCATACCGTCCATTTGAGGCATCATCCTATCGAGCAGCACTAAATCATAGAGGTTAGGCGTTTGAGATAGCATTTCCCAAGCGATCTCGCCATCTGATGCGGTATGTAATCCAAAATTTTTGTCTTCCAGATGCGCTAAAATGATTTCCAGATTAAAGGGTTCGTCATCCACGATCAGCAGTTGAAGTTGTTTTTGCGTCATAACTTCCATTTTTATTTTGGCAATGTTTTTTGTATCGGGCGATATGGTGTTTATCTTAAGGTGGGATATTAAGTTTTATCATGGGTTTACTGTAATTATGATATGATCTCGCGCCATGTTACGCAGCGATTTTGTTTTTCAGTTGCCAAAGGCGCTCATTGCTCAATATCCGCTGCCTCAGCGCAGTGCAAGTCGGCTCCTTTATTTGGCACCACACTCTATTCATCCTCAGGATCGACAATTTTCCCAATTAGCGGGGCTTTTGCGTTCGGGTGATCTGGTGTTAATGAATAACACCAAGGTTATTCCCGCGCGTTTGCGTGGAAGAAAAGCTTCAGGTGGCAGAGTGGAGGTATTGGTAGAGCGTATTTTAGCGAATGATCGTATCTTGGCTTTGGTTAAATCAAGCAAATCACCTAAAAGCGGAACTCGTTTGATCCTGGGTTCCGCAAATGCAGAAGTGCTGGGACGCCAAGGCCAGTTTTTTGAAATTGTTTTTTTAGACCAGCTTGATGTCGTTTCTTTTTTACAACGCGAAGGAATGATGCCGCTACCTCCTTATATAGATAGACCTGTGGCTGAGGATGATTTAGCGCGCTATCAGACCGTGTATGCTCAGCATGACGGTGCGGTTGCAGCGCCTACGGCAGGATTACATTTTGATCAGCCCTTATTGGCACAATTAAAGGCTGAGGGTATAGAAACAGGGTTTATTACTTTGCATGTGGGGGCAGGCACGTTTCAGCCGGTTCGTGTTGATGATTTGAATGACCATGTTATGCATAGCGAATATATAGATGTTGAAGAACGGCTTTGTCAGCAAATAACAAGAGTTAAGGCGGCAGGTGGGCGCATTATTGCTGTGGGAACCACCGTTGTTAGAGCGTTAGAAACGGCATCTCAATCCGGGAAGCTCATGCCTTACCGAGGGGATACTGATATTTTTATTCAGCCGGGTTATCGTTTTCGTTCCATTGATGCGCTTATTACTAATTTCCATTTACCTGAGTCTACATTGCTTATGCTGGTTTGTGCTTTTGGTGGTTATGAGCGTGTTATGGCAGCCTATCAGCATGCGGTAGAACAGCAATATCGGTTTTTTAGTTATGGTGATGCGAATCTAATCTGGCCGTACTCATTAAAATAACTACAATGAAACTGTAACGACTCAGCGTGTTTATATTTTGCTTCAGATCCAGGCGTTTTCGTACGGAAAGAGGGCGCACCCCAAGAGTGCTTTGTCGCTACGCTCGGGCGCATATAGAAATATGTAACTGATTGAGTACGAAAACAACACCGATCTGGAGTAAAAGATGAGTACGCTGAGTAGTTACATGAAATTCAAGTTAAAAGGGCAATCAGGCTTAGCGCGTCGCGGCGAGCTTACTTTCGAGCGAGGCCAAGTGCAAACGCCTGCTTTTATGCCGGTGGGTACGGCAGGCACAGTGAAAAGCGTTTCTCCTGAAGAAGTACGTGATTCAGGTGCGGAAATCGTGCTCGGCAATACCTATCATTTAATGCTAAGGCCGGGCACGGAGGTCATTGCTGATCATGGTGGATTGCATAATTTCATGAATTGGTCTGGGCCGATTTTGACGGATTCTGGTGGGTTTCAGGTTTTTAGTCTGGGGAAAAATCGTAAAATTTCGGAAGAAGGCGTAATGTTTAAATCGCCGATTAATGGCGATAAAGTGTTTCTTGATCCTGAACGATCGATGGCCGTGCAGCAGACCTTAGGTTCAGATATTGTGATGATTTTTGATGAATGCACACCTTATCCGGCAACGCATGAAGACGCTGAGGCCTCAATGCAGCTTTCTCTACGCTGGGCGAAGCGCAGTAAAGTGGCTCATGGTGCGCATTCTTCAGCTTTGTTTGGCATCATTCAGGGAGGGATGTATAACGACCTGAGGAAGCGATCTCTGGCAGGTTTGCTTGATGTTGGTTTTGATGGTTACGCCATTGGCGGCTTGTCGGTAGGAGAACCTAAAAATGAAATGCGTGCCGTGTTAGAAAGTATTACGCCGGATATGCCCGAACATTTACCGCGTTATTTGATGGGTGTAGGGACGCCTGCCGATATTATTGAAGCTGTGCGCCGTGGTGTCGATATGTTTGATTGTGTTATGCCGACAAGAAATGCGAGGAATGGCCATCTTTTTGTTCATCAAGGTGAAATAAGAATTCGCAATGCGCGCTATGAGCGCGATACTCGACCGCTTGATGAAAATTGTGGTTGTTATACTTGTCGTCATTATAGTCGCTCATATTTAAAGCATTTGGATCGCAGCAAGGAAATGCTAGGCGCAAGACTAAATACACTGCATAACCTTTATTATTATCAAGAGTTGATGGGCGGGATCCGTACTGCTTTGGCTGAGGGTAGTTTTACTGCGTTTGTTAAAGATTTTTATGCGCAACGTGAGCAAGGGCCAGATTAAATTACAGCGCCAAGCTGGACAGTTACGAGTTTAATAGGGAATGTGTCATACTACGCGCTTTGTTTTTCAGCGTGACTTGCCTTGAGATGGAATTATCAATCAAAGGCTTTATTTTTGAGCCGAGCTTAAAATAAAAACAACAACTACAGGGAGATGGCGATGGAATTTTTTATATCGGATGCAATGGCACAAGGCGGGACAGGTGCCGAGTCTAGCGGTTTTATGGGGTTTATACCTTTAATTATTATTTTCATTATTTTCTACTGGTTATTGATGCGCCCACAAATGAAAAGGGCAAAAGAACATCGACAAATGCTAAGCACCTTATCAAAAAATGATGAAGTGGTTACCAGCGGTGGCATTCTTGGGCGTGTTATAAAGCTGGATGACAATTTCGTGAGCATGGAAATCGCAGAAGGTGTGCGTGTAAAGGTGCAGAGAAATGCGGTTGCTTCCTTACTGCCCAAAGGGTCGATTAAAGAGGATCACTCAAAAAAGAAAGACGATCAGAAAAATAAAAATATTAAACTGGAAAAGCAAAACGATTAAATAAATGTAACGACTCAGCGACTAGTTAAAATTAGCTGTAGCTGCTCAGATTAGCCCTGGAATTTGTCAGTTCAAGGCGAAAAATGTGAGTTTACAAGGGTAAATGATCATTTTTTAATGCTGAAATGGCGGATTCCAAGGCTTAGCTGAGTAGTTACCAGGAAATAAGTATGAATTGGGACAGATAAGACATGATGAATCAATATCCGGTTTGGAAGTACACGCTGATTTCAGCAATATGTTTGCTCGCTGTGCTCTTTGCGCTTCCTAACTTATTTGGTAATGACCCGGCGTTGCAAGTATCCGCAACTCGTTCGACGGTTGTTGATGCTTCAACTGAGGTGTTGGTCAGGGAAACATTGACTGACGCGGGAGTGAAATACAAATCAGCTGAAATTACTCCACAAGGGTTATTGGTTCGCTTTGAGAATACCGCAGAGCAGCTCAAGGCGCAGCAACGGGTTAAATTTGAGTTGGGCAGCGATTATATTGTTGCATTAAATCTTGCGCCAGCAACCCCTGATTGGCTGCAAAGCCTGGGTGCGGATCCTATGTTTTTAGGTCTGGATTTACGGGGTGGTGTGCACTTTCTAATGGAAGTGGATATGAACGCTGCAATTAAATCCGCTGAAACTCGCTATAAGGATGAAGTACGAGGATTACTGCGAACTAATAAGATTCGTTATCTTTCAATTTCCCAGCGTGCAACAGGTGGCGTGCATGTGAAGCTCCGTGATGAAAAGGATCTGGCTCTCACTCGAGAACTTCTTGGCAATGAGTTGAAAACTCTGGATCAAAAAGAAGACAATGATGACGGGCGCATGAATCTGTTATTGACCATTACGGAAGATGAAATTCGCTCGGTTAAAAGCTTTGCGTTACAGCAAAATATGACGACCTTACGTAACCGAGTGAATGAGTTGGGTGTTTCCGAGCCTGTAATACAGCAACAGGGTTTGAATCGTATTGTTGTTCAACTTCCAGGGATCCAGGATACGGCCAGAGCCAAAGAAATTCTCGGTGCCACTGCGACACTTGAATTTCGTATGGCGGATGAGACAGGCGACGTGCAAAATGCTATGGAGGGACGCTCTCCTATCGGCTCCAAACTGTATCGTGAGCGTAATGGCAGTCCTATTTTATTGAAAAAACGAATCATCGTTACGGGTGATCAGATTACCGATGCCGCTTCAGGTATAGATCAACAAGATGGCAGTGCTGCGGTATTTATCAGTCTGGATGGCAAAGGCGCCAAAAAAATGTTGGATACGACCAAGGCAAACGTGGGTAAGTTGATGGCTGTGGTGTTTATTGAAAACAAGACAGACATTCGGCTTGTCGATGGTGAGGAAGTCAGAACAAAGCGACGTATAGAAGAAGTGATCAATGTTGCTCGTATTCGTGAAGCTTTTAGCCATCGTTTTCAAATTACAGGTCTGGATAGTACTGAAGAGGCCAGAGATCTGGCTTTGTTATTGCGCGCCGGTGCTTTGTCTGCCCCGATGGATATTGTTGAAGAGCGTACTGTGGGGCCAAGTCTGGGGCAGGACAATATAGACAAAGGCTTTTTGTCGGTACAAATGGGCTTTTTGCTTGTGCTGATTTTTATGGCTGTTTATTATCGAACTTTTGGTTTAATTGCCTGTGTTGCTTTGACGGTTAATTTGGTTCTATTGGTTGCGGTATTATCACTAATACAAGCAACGCTGACGTTGCCGGGTATTGCAGGGATTGTTTTAACGGTGGGTATGGCTGTTGATGCGAACGTGCTTATTTTTGAACGTATCCGGGAAGAAATACGTAACGGTAACTCACCCCAGGCGAGTATTCAGGCGGGCTATGAAAAAGCTTTGTCGACGATTGCGGATGCTAATATCACAACGTTTATTGTTGCGATTGTACTTTTCGGTTTGGGAACGGGGGCAATAAAAGGTTTTGCTGTGACCTTGTCCATCGGAATTTTGACCTCAATGTTTACTGCGATCATGGGTACACGCGCCATTGTAAATCTGATTTATGGTGGTAAACGTATCGAAAAGCTTTCGATTTAGGGCGCCCTGGTGTGATTGTTTCGTTTCGTTTTTTTATGAATTAATTATAAGCAAGTGAGAAAAATATGAGGCAGTTAATTCAGCAGGTTAGCTTTGATTTTATGGCAATGCGCAAGCCCGCGATCATGGTGTCATTAGTTTTGATATTGATTTCGGTTATTTCTCTTGGTGTAAGAGGTTTAAATTTAGGAATTGATTTTACAGGCGGTACTTTGATCGAGGTGGGCTATCAACAAGCTGCTGATCTTAATGAGGTGCGCGGTGCTTTGGCCGATGCTGATTTCGATGATGCCATCGTACAGCATTTTGGTAGTGCGACAGATGTCATCGTTCGAGTGGCTCCTCGCGAAGGGCTGGATACGGCAAAAGTAAGTAATCAAGTCCTTGAAGTGTTACAAAACCAGGATGAAAGCGTTTCCATGAGGCGAGTCGAATTTGTTGGGCCTCAAGTGGGTGAGGAGCTGACAGAAGATGGCGGTTTAGCTTTGTTAATTGCTCTGGTTTGTATCCTGGTTTATGTCACAGTTCGCTTTGAGAAGCGTTTTGCTGCAGGTTCAGTGCTCGCCTTGATTCACGATGTGATTATTACTTTGGGAATATTTTCAATACTACAATTAGAATTCGATCTGAGTGTATTGGCCGCCATTTTGGCTGTGGTTGGGTATTCTCTGAACGATACCATCGTTGTGTTTGATCGCATCCGCGAAAATTTTAGAAAAATTCGCAAAGCAAATTCTGAAAGTGTTATTAATACGTCCTTAAATCAGACATTATCAAGAACGTTAATGACCTCCTTGACAACCTTATTAGTGCTGCTGTCATTGTTCTTTTTTGGTGGCGAGGCTATTCATGGTTTTGCAACTGCTTTGATTATAGGTGTGTTGGTTGGAACGTACTCCTCCATTTATGTCGCCAGTACGGCTGTTTTGATGTTGGGTGTGAGTAAAGCTGACTTGATGCCTATTGTTAAAGAGGGCGCTGAACTGGACGATCGCCCATAAGCTAAGGATGCTCAATTATTTTATAAGTAACCGTTCAGAGGTTTTTGAACCTGGAAAAACCAGTTGCGCCATAGGTTCAACTGATTTTTCTAGGTTGAACGGTTACTTTTCTCAGCGTGCAATTGTATTCGACTTGTCTGAAGAGGCAAGTTCAATACGATTGCGGCCTAAGTGTTTGGCACGATAGAGTGCTGCATCAGCACGTTCAATGATCTCTGTTGGTGTTTCACCGGGCAGGTAATGTGCAATGCCCGCTGAAAATGTGGGTACAGGAATGGTGGTGCCATTATGCTCGATAGAATGTTGGGTAACCTGGTGTTGAACTTTGTTCACTGCGCTCAATGCACCCTCGGCATCGGTATTAGGTAATAATACAGCGAATTCTTCACCGCCATACCGCGCGACCATATCATGGTGGCGGAAAATAGATAAAATACTTTTTGAATACAAGCGTAATATCTTGTCACCTGCCGCATGGCCGTATTGATCATTGATGCTCTTAAATCCATCAAGATCAATTAACACTAAGGGCAAGCCGTTACCATAGCGTTGTACTCGCCCCACTTCATCTTCCAGTCGTCGCATAAATGAGCGACGATTGGGTAAGTCTGTGAGTTCGTCAGTAAGACTTAATAAATGAACTCGGTCAAGTTCATCATTGAGTTCCTGACTGCTTGCACTGATTCTCTCCAGGAATTGATGGGCTTCGTTGAATTGACCAGACATCTTGTGATGGGCTGTACGAAGTTTTTTTACCCCTGTAACTAAAGATTGCCGGAACTGATCCAGATCTTGTTTTGAGCTTGTTTTTTGGAGTTTGTGTAACTCTTTATCTAATAGTATGCCCAGCTCTTCATTTTGTTGCTTTGTGTCATTAAGTTGTTGAGCAAGATTTCTTTGGATGTCGATAATATTATTTTTCTTTTCATGTAAATGACGTTTATACGCGAAATCAACAGCGTTGTCTGACGCGGACTCATTGCGTGGTACTCGGCGTCTTTCCAAAGAAGAAGCGGGTTCTTCGTAGATTATTGGGGTTTGTTTTTGTTGGAGGGGCGTGAGCACAGGTTCACCATCTGGAATCCAGAAATCATCGAGTATGCGTTTTAGAGATTCTTCTTCATGGGTGATTTCCTTGATTGTTTCAAGTTCATAACAAGCTTCAAGGCAATTTTTTAAAGTGCGCAGTTCCGATTTCGATAAAGGAGGGGATAAATGCAACATAATCAATTTCAGTTGAATATGTAAGGGTGACCCTTCGGGAGTGCGTGACACAAAATCCTTTAACAGTATATTTAATAGCTGTGTATAGGCTACTTCTACTTCAGTGTGTCGGGTCTCATTATGTTCTAATAAGATTTCAATATGTTGATAGATTGCGGCACCTGCTGTTGTGCGGCACAGTCCTTTCAGAGGTAAAAGTATTGTTTTATGAAGTGGTGTTTTTGTTGTGTATAGCTTTTGTGACACCTTTTCTCGATTCTTTGTCTGCGGGCTTTTGTTTATATTGTGATTCATAACAACTTTTATCATTCATTATAAAAAAATGGCCGTATATGTTTCTCTTCTTTAGTGCTGAGTTAATTTCTTTTATTTTTGTGGGTTTGGTTGTTTTTAGAAAATACAAAGCACCTGAAAGGTTTTTGATATATCCATTTACCCAACAGGTAAAATTGTACCATGTTATTTTTGTTATGAAATTACGAATGTTCTGCAGTTAGTAGATGAATCATGTATTCTTAGCCTCTTTTTTATTACATTAGCCAATAGTAATTCTCAGATAGACTTAAAGAACCCATTGTTTTAAAAGACAAACTGAGCCGTTACGGCGAATATATTAGGCTAGGAGCCTGTCCGAGAATGAAAAGCCTACTGCGAAAAATTCCTTTTGGTCATATTTTCCGTTAATTTTCGTTGAATAGCGCAACTATTCGCCTCAAATGAACGAAAATCTGCCGCAAAATGACTTTCCCTCGTGACGACTTTCATTTTCGGACAGGCTCCTAGGTTGGAGGAATGAATTGATGTTCGGACAAGATATGACAATCGCAGATTTTGATGAAGAACTTTGGAGCGCAATGCAGCTTGAGGGACTAAGGCAAGAAGAGCATATTGAACTTATTGCGTCTGAGAATTATACCAGCCCAAGAGTGATGGCGGCGCAAGGTTCTGTTCTGACCAATAAATACGCTGAAGGTTATCCAGGGAAACGGTATTATGGAGGTTGTGAACATGTTGATATCGCTGAACAACTCGCGATAGATCGTGCGAAATCTTTGTTTTCAGCCGACTATGCGAACGTACAACCTCACTCAGGCTCACAAGCCAATGCCGCAGTTTATTTAGCGTTATTAAAGCCGGGGGAGACGATATTGGGTATGAGCTTAGCGGACGGCGGTCATTTAACCCATGGTTCGAAAGTCAATTTTTCGGGTAAGTTGTTTAATGCCATTCAGTATGGTTTGGTTGAAGCAACCGATGAAATTGATTATGAGCAAGTTGAAGCGTTGGCGCGAGAGCACAAACCTAAAGTTATTGTCGCGGGATTTAGCGCTTACTCACGAGTGGTAGATTGGCAGCGTTTTCGTGAAATTGCAGATCAAGTGGGTGCTTATCTGTTTGTGGATATGGCTCATGTAGCCGGTTTAGTGGCTGCAGGTGTTTATCCCAGTCCGGTGAATATTGCCGATGTTACAACTTCCACAACACATAAAACCTTACGCGGTCCTCGCGGCGGCATCATTCTGGCGAAAGCCAATCCAGATTTAGAAAAAAAACTAAACTCTTTGGTCTTTCCTGGTATTCAAGGAGGCCCCTTGATGCATGTGATTGCGGCTAAAGCTGTTGCATTTAAAGAAGCCGCTGAGCCTGAATTTAAAGTGTATCAACAGAAAGTGATCGATAATGCACGTGCTATGGTGGCTGTACTTATTGAGCGTGGCTATAACATTGTTTCAGGTGGTACCGATAATCACCTATTTTTGATCGATTTGGTTGACAAAGGAATTACGGGGAAGGCAGCCGACGCGGCATTGGGTGCTGCGAATATTACGGTAAACAAAAATGCGGTTCCTAATGATCCCCAGTCGCCCTTTGTTACAAGTGGTATTCGGGTGGGTACCCCCGCTATGACGACGCGGGGCTTTAATGAGACTGAGGCGGCTGAACTGGCGGGTTGGATGTGTGATATTCTCGACGATGTAACTTGTCAGGAAAGTATAGAGCGCGTTAAAGAAAATGTACTCGATTTATGCGCACGGTTTCCTGTGTATGAGAAATAACAGTTAATGAAATGCCCTTTTTGCAGCGTAGATGACACCAAAGTAATCGATTCCCGTTTGGCTAATGAGGGCGCTGAAGTACGTCGTCGTCGTGAATGTCAAAGCTGCAAAGAGCGGTTTACAACGTTTGAATCGGCAGAGCTGGTGATGCCGAGAATTGTTAAACGAGACCAAAGTCGTGAACCTTTTAATGAGGAAAAACTGCGATCAGGAATCTTGAGAGCTCTGGAAAAACGCCCTGTTGAAATTGAAGAAGTTGAGGCCGCGATCAATCGGATTAAGCATCGGCTCCGTTCAACAGGAGATAGGGAGGTTAAAGCGTTTAAAATTGGTGAATGGATTATGAGTGAGCTCAAAGATCTTGATCAAGTTGCTTATGTTCGTTTTGCCTCCGTATACCGCAGCTTTCAGGATGTGAATGAATTTCGTGAAGAGATTGAGCGACTCGAAAAAGAACTACCACCCGCAACCAGAAAAAGTCAAATTTCACTTTTGCCCGTAGATGAGTTAACCGACTCATCCGACGATAAATAACATATTATCTAGTGTTTTCGGCAGCTGACCATCAATTCATGGCACAGGCTTTACGCCTGGCACATCGAGGTATCAACACAACACACCCTAACCCGCGAGTGGGATGTGTGCTGGTTATTGATGAGCAGGTTATCGCCGAAGGTTGGCATGTGAAAACAGGAGAGTCGCACGCGGAAATCGTAGCACTGCAACAAGCGACGATAACTCAAGGTGCGACAGCTTATGTCACTTTGGAGCCTTGCTGTCATCAAGGGCGAACAGGGGCATGTACCTCAGCTCTAATTAATGCGGGAATAAAGCGTGTGGTGGTCGCCATGAGAGATCCTTTTCCTGAAGTCGCGGGACGCGGTATCGAGATATTGCGCGAGGCTGGAGTTCAGGTTGATGTTGGTTTGATGCAAGAAGAAGCGATACGTTTGAATACCGGTTTTGTTAAACGGTTAACTACCGGATATCCGTGGGTTCGCAGTAAAATAGCCTGTTCCCTTGATGGTCGTACAGCGGCAGGCAATGGCGAAAGTAAGTGGATTACTTCGGACTTGTCACGGCAAGATGTACAACAGTGGCGAGCACGCAGTAGTGCAATTATGACGGGTATAGGTACGGTGATCGCTGATGACCCCTCGTTAAACGTAAGGCACAAAACTTTATCCGATGATGCTTTTCAACAACCTCTTAGAGTGGTTCTGGATAGTACATTAAGAATGAAACCCAGTGCACGAATGCTCGCTTTGCCGGGGCGGACCCTGATTTTCACAACAAGAGGTGAACCACATTGTATGCAAGCCTTGCGTGACGCGGGCGCAACGGTGGTGGTGCAGCAAGGAGAAAAGGAAAGCCTGGATCTGCAAGAAGTATTGTCCTATCTGGCAAAAAAAGAGAGCATGAATGAAATTTTGCTTGAAGCGGGGGCGACTTTAAATGGTGCCTTTATGGAGGCCGGCTATATCGATGAGTTTTTAATCTATATGGCGCCCAGTTTTATGGGGGGCGATGCGCGAGGACTTTTCAATACGAGTCATATTGAAAGTTTATCGGATCAGGTCAAGTTACAGATTAATGAGGTTCGTCAACTGGGTAGTGATATTCGTATTCGCGCCTTTCCCTGTAGAAATAACGAGGTCGCTTAAGTGTTCACTGGAATTATAGAAACGGTGGGACGGGTTGTTCATATTGAAAACGACCAACAGGGCAGTCGTTTGCATCTGCAGCCAGGAAAAATAAACCCTGCTATGGTTGATCTGGGCGCGAGCATTGCCGTGAACGGTGTTTGTTTAACGGTGTGCGAGTTTGTTGCCAAGGGATTGTTGTTTGATGTATCTGCCGAGACGCTTTCCCGTACCACCTTGGGCCAGCTTAGCAGCGGGGATCGTATTAATCTGGAACAGGCGGTAACACCGAGTACGCGTTTGGGCGGACACTTTGTGAACGGGCATGTGGATGGCATGGGTAAAGTCATTTCTATTATGGCCGATGGCTTTAGTAAAATTATTACTGTAGAAATTGACAACAATTTAGCAAAATATATTGCAATCAAAGGATCGGTTGCAATTGATGGGGTGAGCCTGACGATAAATCAGGTTAATGGTAAGCAGTTTAATTTGACTCTTATTCCTCACACGCTGCAAGAGACGACAATAGGCTCTTATCGCCCAGGCCAACGAATTAACATTGAGGTTGACGTAATCGCACGCTATATTGAACGACTTATTTCTGTCGATGCGATGGCATCACCGGCATCTGCAATTACAGCGGAATTTTTAAATAAACACGGTTTTGTTCGTTGACGATGAATAGCATTGAAGAAATAGTGAGTGATATCACCCAAGGTAAAATGGTTATCATCATGGATGATGAGGATCGAGAAAATGAAGGTGATTTGCTTATGGCCGCCTCATGGGTGCGGCCCGAAGACATTAACTTCATGGCTCGTTATGGGCGTGGTTTAATTTGTTTAACGATGACCGAGTCGCGTTGCGAGCAATTACGACTACCGCTAATGGTGAGTGATACCAACGATAAACATCACACTAATTTTACCGTATCTATAGAAGCCGCAGACGGTGTGACAACGGGGATTTCTGCTGCAGACCGAGCGCAAACAGTGCGTGCGGCTGTTGCACGTGATGCAAAGCCCAGCGATATTATTCAGCCCGGGCACATATTTCCTATTATGGCGCAACCCGGCGGGGTGCTAACACGAGCCGGTCACACGGAAGCGGGTTGTGATCTGGCCGCACTGGCCGGTTTAGAAGCGGCCAGTGTTATTGTTGAAATATTAAATGAAGACGGCACCATGGCACGTCGACCTGAGCTTGAGGTGTTTGCACAAGAGCATCAACTCAAGATGGGTACCATCGCCGATTTGATACGCTATCGTGTGTCCAATGAAAAAACGATAAGTAAAGTTGCGGAATGTGATGTCAGTACCGAGTGGGGGCCGTTTAAGTTGCTTGCCTTTGAAGAATCACATCGGAAACTTGTGCATTTGGTGATGACGAAGGGCGAACTTGATGTCGAAGTGCCGACACTGGTTCGAGTACACATGCAGGATCATCTGGCGGACATGGCCGGTTTTGAATGGGCGGCCATGGGCTGGCCCTATCGTCGGGCCTTGGCGAGAATAGCCGCAGAAGGCTCGGGCGTATTGGTTATATTGAGTCATATGATGGAAACCCAGGATATTATTCAGCGTATTAATCAATATACGTTGAGCGAAAAAGGAGTAAAATTACCACAGCCCATGCCTAGCGATGACATGCGAACTTATGGTGTGGGTGCGCAAATTCTAACCGAAATTGGTTTGCGAAAATTGCGGATATTAGGTACCCCCAAACGTTTTCATGGATTAGCCGGGTTTGGTTTAGAAATAACAGAATATGTGGATTGCGATTAACTGTGGGTGGTAAACATGACGGAAGTAAATACATTTAGAGGCAATTTGCTGGTTGCAGATGCCCGGTTTGCGATCGTAGCAGGGCGGTTCAATAGCTTTATTGGCGAACATTTAGTCAATGGCGCCATTGATACCTTGATACAGCATGGTGTTGCTCAAAAAGATATTGATGTTATTTATGCTCCGGGGGCTTTTGAAATCCCACTATTGGCAAAAAAAGCAGCGGAGACCAATAATTATCAAGCGATCATTGCATTAGGTGTGGTCATTAGAGGAGGAACACCTCACTTTGAATATGTTGCCGGAGAGTGTGCCAAAGGTATTTCCAATGTTGCATTAGAGTCTGGTTTACCCGTTAGTTTTGGTGTTCTGACGGTGGACAGTATTGAGCAAGCGATAGAGCGAGCCGGAACGAAGGCAGGCAATAAAGGCGTAGATGCGGCTTTGTCGGCCATAGAAATGGTCAGCGTTATTAAACAGTTAAGTAATTAAAAAAATGACTATTCAGCTTATCCTTGAGCTTCATCAGTTTTACAGGGTAAATTGAGTAGTTATAAAATTGGAGAGTAACTACTCAGCGAGTAGTCAAAATTAGCTGTAACTGCTCAGATTGGCCCTGAAATCCGTCAGATCAAGGCAAAAAATGTGAGTTTACAGGTGTAAATGATCATTTTTTAACGCTGAAATGACGGGTTTCAGGGGTTAGCTGAGTAGTTACGTTGGAGAAGAGTTGTGAATCGGGGACGTACAATGGCACGGCAGCGTGCTGTGCAAGCGCTTTATCAGTGGCAACAAGCAGGTCATGATTTGAGCGAAATAGATGCCCAGTTTTTGGCTGGGCAAGATATGTCTCGGGTGGAAGTGCCTTATTTTCAAGAACTGCTGTACAAAATCCCCAAGGACATTGAAAATCTGGATGCTTATTTAGAGCCTTTGTTGAACAGAAAAATTAATGAAGTCGATAGCGTTGAACGGGCTATTTTACGCATTGGTACTTATGAATTAAAACACAGGTTAGATGTTCCTTATCGCGTTGTGATCAACGAAGGAATTGTACTTGCAAAAAAATTCGGCGCTGTAGACAGTCATCGTTTTGTTAATGGTATTCTCGATAAACTCTCATTTACTTTACGTAGTGCCGAGCGAAAATAGTTGCCAAATGAATTTGAACTGATACGTCGTTACTTCGCTGAGCGCACGATCAAGCGCGCTGACGTGATCACAGGTATTGGTGACGATGCGGCTGTGTTGACCATTCCAGCAAACGAAAAGCTCATTGTCGCGGTGGATACCTTGGTTTCAGGTGTTCATTTTTCAGTTGATGCGATTCCTTATGATATTGGCTATAAGGCATTAGCGGTAAATCTGAGTGATTTGGCTGCGATGGCTGCAATACCCAGATGGATGACCTTATCGCTTACCTTACCCGAGTGTTCCGAACCCTGGTTAAAGGACTTTAGTGAGGGCCTGTTAGCTCTTGCCGAAGAGTTTTCAATTGAGTTGATTGGTGGTGATACTACGCGTGGTCCTTTAACGGTGACCGTGCAACTCATGGGTGTGCAGTCACAAGACAAACCTTCTTTATTGCGCAGCGGAGCTCGACCTGGAGATTTGATTTATGTTACTGGATTTTTAGGTGATGCCGGTTTAGGCTTATTGGTTTCTCAAGGTAAGCTTGCGGCGGATAAAATATTTGAAGCGGCACTTGAACGTCTGCATCGCCCCCGCGCTCGTGTTGAATTTGGTCAAACATTGTCTGGATTGGCGACATCGGGAATTGATATTTCGGATGGTTTTTTGGCCGATCTGGGCCATATCCTTGAAGCCAACCATGTTGGCGCTCGTTTGTATTTTGATGCTATTCCATTGTCGTCCGCGTATCAGTATTTAAAAAAAGAAGGCTTGATCCACCAATTAGAAACGAGGGTAGTAGAGCCTGATTATGCACCTTGTTTACAATTTGCCTTAAGCGCTGGCGATGATTATGAACTTTGTTTTACTATTCCACCGAATAAAAAAGAGCAATTGACGCTGATGGCCTCCTCAACGAGCTGTATGATTACCCAGGTTGGATTGATTGAAGAAGGTGAAGCTATCACTGGGGTTGATGCTTTAGGTCATGAAATACCGCTTATGAAGAGCGGTTACCAACATTTTTGATTATTGAATGCCGTTGCAGAGAATGTGTATTCCTTGGAATACACCCGAAGCGTTTAGGATTTAGGTGTTCAGTGTGCGTCCTATTAAATCTTAATCGCCATGGGTCTATATTTATGCTTATATTTCGACCATCTCAAAGTCGGCTTTAGAAACACCACAGTCGGGACACTCCCAGTCAGCGGGAATATCCTGCCAAGGTGTTCCCGCCGGAATGCCATCCAGGGGTAAGCCTTTTTCTTCCTCGTAAAGAAAGCCGCACACAGAGCATTGAAGATTTTTCATAATAATTTCCTTTTAACGTCTAGGGTTTTGCTTCGGCTTTTTTGACGCGGATTTTACTTCCGTCTATATCTTTGCCATTGAGTTGTTTCATGGCTGTCTTTGCATCACCTGTTTTAGGCATTTCAATAAAAGCAAATCCCTTTGACTTGCCCGTTTTTTTATCTAAAACTAAATTGCAAGACTGTACGGTACCGTGAGTTTCGAACAGGGCTCGAAGTTCAGTTTCAGTGATGCTGCGAGCGAGATTACGTATTAGTAGTTTCATGAAATTGCCGTGTAGTCTTGAGGTGAGGGGATTATATCATTCTATACTTCGTCGAGCCTGGGTAAAAGTTTAATGAAATTACAGGGCTGGGTTCGGTTGTCTAATTGGGCTTTCAATATACTTTCCCAAGCCAGCTTGCATGCGCCGGTAGATCCTGGAATACAAAAAATGAATGTATTGTTCGCTTGTCCTGCAAAGGCACGTGATTGAATGGTCGATGCTTTAATTTCTTGGTAGGAAAGTTGACGGAACAGTTCACCAAAGCCCTCTATTTTTTTATCCAGTAAAGGGTTCAAAGCTTCCGGGGTAACATCTCTTCCGGTGATTCCCGTGCCACCCGTCACCAGAATAGTTTGAATTTCGGCGTTCGCTATCCAATTCGAAACCGTAGCTCGCAGTTGATAAATATTATCCTGCAGAATAATATGTTCCACCAACCTGTGGCCCGCAGTAATCACTTTTTCTGCCAGGTATTTCCCTGATGTATCGGTTTCTAGGGTTCGTGTATCGGATACGGTAAGCACCACAATATTAATGCTTTTAAATACAGTATGGATTGAGGTATCTGGCATGATGTATCTCCGCGTGAATAGAGCATGAAATAATACCCTAAAATGGTGTAGGGTAGGGTGAGTCTAACGTGTTGAAATTTCCTGAGGTAATTATGTTAACTGTGATTAAGCAAGCTCGATGGCTGTTAGCTATCGCCGCTATTTTGTTTGTAGGCTCGGTTTTTGCCCATGGTATGTCGGAAGCTGAAAAATTATTGATCACAGAAGGTGGAAATTTACGCTACATGTGGATTGGTGCAACGCACATGTTATCCGGTTATGACCACTTATTGTTTGTGTTTGGTATTATTTTTTTCTTGACTCGATTTATTGATATTGTTAAGTACATTACCGCGTTCACGCTGGGGCATAGTGTCACACTGATCTTTGCTACTGTTTATGGTCTTCAGGTAAATTATTTATTAATCGATGCCGTGATTGCACTGAGTGTGTGTTACATCGCTTTTTCTAATATTGATGGCTTTAGAAAATACCTGGATGTTAAGCCGCCCAATCTACTGGTTATGATTATTGTTTTGGGCTTGATTCATGGTCTGGGGCTATCCACCCGCCTGCAACAGCTTCCTCTTAGCGAGGATCAACTCTTGATGAATATTGTTTCATTCAATGTGGGAATTGAGCTTGGTCAAATTATAGCTCTGAGCTTTATGCTTGTTTTGTTAATGGGCTGGCGTAAAGCCAAGTCTTTCAAAGCGTTTAGCAAAATTTCCAACTATGGTTTGATTTTTGCTGGGCTCTATCTTTTCATGATGCAAATGCATGCTTACTCTCATGTAAGCACTCCAGACGAGTTTGGCTTCAGTAGTGATAACCATTACCATGATCATATAAAAATGGATGAGTCCAGAGCGAATCAAATTAAACAACAATCTGCTCATGATTCAATTGACTAACAACAAAAACCTAATTGGAAAAATATATATGCGTAAATTAATGGGCATGCTGTTTATCGGTTGTGGGCTTTTTTCGGCTGCAGCTTGGGCAGGGCCAGGTCATGAAGGCGGGCATTCCCATGGCCCGGTAACGGCTGATGTGGCTTCGGAAAAAGCAATAAAAAAGGTTGAGAAGCTGACAAAATCTGGGAAAATTGATGTTAGTTGGGTGGGGCTCAAACCTATATCGGTAGAACAAAAAACGTATTCACAAGGCCCTGAGTGGGTTGTCACCTTCAAAAACAACAAAGTGGCCGACGCATCAAAACAAATGTTATATCTGTTTTTCAGCCTGGATGGGCACTATATTGCAGCTAATCATACAGGGAATTAATTATTAAAATATTTGTTGAAAGATCAAATTATGATCGCTAATCTCTTAACGATTACTGAGAATCAAGCAGAGTTCCTTAAAACGCATTCTGAACAGGTTGAAGGTTTTCTCTATTCTGATTACGTGCAAGACGGTGCTGACTTGGTCAATATCGATAGAGCTTGGCACGGTTTGCATTATTTGTTAACGGGTTCAGTATGGGAAGGGGATGAGCCACTCTGTTCAGTGGTGTTGGGTGGTGATGAAATTGGTGATGACCTTGTTTATGGCCCCGCACGATTTTTAGACGTGGAAAAAGTAAAAGAAATTAGTGCCGTTTTAAAAGAAGTTCATGTTGATTCTTTGGTGCAACGTTATGATGCACAAGTCATGAATGATGCAGAAGTTTATCCGCCTAACTGGACAGATGACGAAAACGAATGGCTTATTGAAGCATTTGAAAAAATCCTGGATTTCTATAACAACGCAGCTTCGCAAGAGCAATGTGTTGTGTTGTATTTAAGTTAAAACGTAATAATTCACATAATATTGGGTATTATTCACGTTTTTTTGGCATAAAAATAAATTACATTAGTCATAGTGTTTTATATATTTATGGAATAAAAGAGTATGATTGAAAATCAGAGTGAGGAATCAATAGCAGCCCTTGTTAAGCGTGTTTTATTTGGGCCACGCGCCCCTTGTCAGTGTGAAGAGCCATGTAGTAGTGGCGAGGATGAAAGGCGGCTATGTACACGAGAAGAACTTGAACGTTTTTACACAGATGCTCAAGCTATATACACTTTATTACGGGTACACGACGACTACATTACGCATAGCATATCAATGTCGCAATGTCCGTTGTGCCGAGAAATCGAATTACGTACGGTTGAAGTTAATAATTTATGCGGCTCAACCAAATCGAATATCGAAATACATGCCGCTAATGTTTGTCCGCTTTGTTGCAGGGTTATTAAAATAAAAAAAATGATACCTGATTCGCCCCCTTGGGTTTCCTCGAATATCAACTGAAAACTCACCCTGAGCCGATGTAACCGTTCAGAGACCCTCCTGAAACTCGCCATTTCCGCGTTAAAAAATAATCATTTACACTTGTAAATTCACATTTTTCGCCTTGAACTGACGGATTTCAGGAGGCCTCCTAACGGTTACGAGCCGACTAAAGATCCTCTGGGTGAGTTTGTTTTTCTCTGTGTAATGAGAATGTAACTACTCAGCATCTGAAGCAAAATATAAACACGCTAGTAGTTACATGAGAATTACAGGTTAACTGTCGTTTGCGGGCGTGGGTTTATGGCCCAAGAACAAGAAAGAACCTTTAATTAAGCGGTATAGATACCAGCTCACAGCGACAGCAGCAATAATAAAACCAAATAGATAATAAATAGTGCCCAGTGCTGCCATACTCATTAGAATAGTAAATATGAAAGTACGTACTAACCACGAGTGGTGGCTGTTTAACAGTTCCTCTTCAGCGCTCAGCGTTTGATTATTTTTTCTAATATTTTCATAGACCTTCATTTTGTAATAACTAATTAGACAACCAAGAGGTGCGGTGAGTACTAATATATAAAGCAAATAGGACAAGCCCAGCAAGGTATGATCTAAACTATATGAATGTGTGCGTGTAGTTGCGGTATGCATCAGTCAGGTTCCTCCTGTCGATGATCCTGTGCCGACAACAAGACAGCATAGGAAATAAATTATAATTAAGCTAGGTTACTCCATATACCGCTGGAGTTTTAGGGCTTAATGTCGCTGTTCACTAAAGTATAGACAAGAAAAAAAGAATTGCTCTGGTTTCTTGCGGATAACGGGTTAACTATTGTTTTTGATTTCGTTGGCATTGATTTCTATTGGATTGATTGACTCGACGGGTTGCTTACTATTAATGCCCAGTTCTTTGAATTTTTTTGCACCGGGAACAAGTTGTTTGTCAAAAGAACCGACCGCGCGATTATAGTGTTCAGTGGTTGCGTTAAGTTGTTTGCCTACCTTTGCAAAGTGACTGCTAAAAATAGCGAGCCTTTTATAAAGATCAGTACCCAGGGATTGGATTTTTTCGGCATTCTCGGTAAGTGCCTCTTGTTGCCAGCCGTAAGCCACGGCACGAAGCAGTGCAACCAGGCTTGTTGGTGTGGCTAACATCACTTTCTGGAGCATGGCATCTTCAAGTAAATTGCTTTCAATATCCAGTGCTGCACTCAGAAAATGGTCTCCGGGGATAAATAAAACAACAAAATCCGGTGTGTTTTTAAATTGCTTCCAATAGGCTTTGCTGCCAAGTTCACGTATTCGTTGTCGTACATTGTGCGCGTGTTTGACTAAGTATTGCTGTTTTTTCTCATCTGTATCCGCATCGATGGCACTGAGGTAAGCATCCAGGGGTGTTTTGACATCGATTATTATTTCCCTGCGGTTAGGGAGACGAATAATCATGTCGGGTCGAAAAATCTGCCCGTTGTCTCCGGTGATTTGTTCCTGTGAATAGAAATCGCAATGCTCAACCATGCCCGAGAGTTCTGCTAAACGTTGTAATGTGAGTTCTCCCCACTGACCACGAACTTCAGGCCGTCGTAATGCTTGAACGAGATTACGTGTTTCTCCATGAAGTTGCTGTTGCGTTTGTGCCATGCCTGTTAAATGTTGACTGATGGAGCCATAGGCTTCTTTACGTTCTTTTTCCATCAAGTGAATTTGCTGCTCTGTTTTTTGCAAGGCTTGTTCTATGGGTTTTAGCAGACTTTCAATGGACTTTTCTTTTTTCGTGAGTTCATGTTGTGCGTGAGTGTGATGCCGGTTAAGACTTTGCTGTGCCAGTTTCAGGAAATCATAGGATTGTTGTTTTAATGTTTTTGTAGCAAGAGAGTTGAAAATTAGAGAAAATTCTTCTTTGCTTCTGTCTAGTGTGCTTAGTTGTTCTGAATTGGCGTGGCGTTCAGCAAGCAGGGTTGCTTCCAGGCCTGCAATCGTTTCTCGTAATTTCGATGCTTTGCTAGAGGATCGCAGCACTGCCGCAAGCCAGCCTAATGTTGTAATCAAAAAAGCCGCGATGCTGAGCTGAAGAGCGAGCGTTTGGTCCATAGGTATTATTTATACGTTTTTAGATTCGATAACCAGGGAATGATTTCAGAGGCGTGGTTTATGGTTGCATCTGCTTTCCAGAGAGTAGGGTCGTCGTCAGCAGCAAGGTAACCAAAAAGAGCGGCCAGAGTTTTTGTACCGGCGCGGCGACCGGCTTCGATATCTCGATGAGCATCGCCGATATAAACCGTTGCTGATGGGTGTGAGTCCAGTTTTTTACAGGCGTATACAATGGGAGCTGGGTGTGGTTTTTTGTATTTGAGTGTATCGCCACTCACAATAACCGCCGCACGACTGGGGAGCTCAAGCTCCATCATGAGGGGTTCAGTAAACTCTTGAGGTTTGTTCGTTACAATACCCCATTTAATCTGATTTTCGTCGAGAAAAGTGATGGCTTCCCATATGCCTGGAAACAATTGGGTGTGAGTGGTGAGATTGTTACGGTAGATATTCAGGAATCTGGCTCGCAATGTATCCAGCTCTGCTATAGAAATTTGCTGTCCAAAACCAAGTTTTATGAGGGCGTTGGCCCCATTGGAAACATGAGGTCTGATTTCCTGGAAAAGAATCGGTGTCCTTTGTTGTTCTTGAAGGAGTGTATTTAATGCGAATGCCAAATCCTGGGCGGTGTCCGCTAAGGTACCATCAAGATCAAACAGTACGGCGTGAATCGGCGACGGAACAGTGTGTTGTTTCATTATGTATTAATGAGTGGCATGAACCAAGTAGTTAACCTGAATGTCGTTGCTTAGACTGTATTTTTTGAATAAAGGGTTATAACTTATTCCTTTAATATCATCGAGTGATAAATCAGCGTGTCTTAACCAGCTGTCCATCTCGGCCGGTTGAATAAACTTACTGTATTCATGAGTGCCTTTTGGCAGCATACCCATAATATATTCTGCGGCAACGATACTCAGCATAAAAGACTTCGCGTTGCGATTTAGTGTAGATAAGAAGAAATGGCCGTCTGGTTTAAGTAAGTTTGCACACGATGCGATGATGGAAGTCGGGTCGGGAACATGTTCGAGCATTTCCATGCAGGTGATAACGTCGAATTTTTCAGTGGTGCTGCTGGCAAATTCTTCGATGGTCGTGCAATGGTAATCTACAATTTGTCCCGACTCCTGGAGGTGGAGTTTGGCGACGGAAATTGCCGCTTTGCTGGCATCAATAGCGGTAACCTGAGCGCCTGCTACGGCCATACTTTCACTTAAAATGCCGCCACCACAGCCTACGTCAAGTACTTGTTTATCTGTTAGTGGCGCAAACCTGGAAATAAAACGGAGTCTGAGTGGGTTGATTTCATGCAGCGGCTTGCATTCCCCTTCAGGATCCCACCATCTGGGAGCCATGGCAGAAAATTTATCAACTTCGGCAGGGTCTATATTTATCGTTGTATTCATAGTTATCATTATATCTGGATCAGGAATGGGCGCGCAATGTTAATTCGTCCGAAATTAAAGGTATCCATTGTGAAAACAATCTCCTGCGCGATATCCATACGTCCCTGTGAAAAACCCAGGCTGGAATTATGATCGTAGCCAAATTCAACAGTAACTCCACATTGTGTTAATATTCTGAAATTCGGCGTTAATTTCTGTTATCTGGCTGGATTAAAATTCGCCGTAACACGAAATAAAACAGCTCCCCCGTATTTTTTTAAGAGGTTATTTGCATATGACCCTGCAACAGCAGATCAGTGGTATTGATATTGATAGTGATGAAACCCACGAATGGATTGACGCTTTAGAAGCGGTCATTGAAAGTGATGGTGTTGAGCGTGCTCATTTTTTGCTCGAAAAAATGATCGACAAAGCACGCCGGTCTGGTGCAAACCTGCCCTATTCTGCTAACACCGCCTATGTCAATACGATCCCGCCCCATCTGGAAGCAGATATGCCGGGGGATCAGGAAATTGAAGACCGTATTCGTTGCTATATACGCTGGAATGCCATGGCTATGGTGGTAAAGGCGAATCGAACCAGCTCTGAGCTGGGTGGCCATATTGCCACATTTGCCTCAGCAGCGACCTTATATGATGTCGGCTACAATCATTTTTGGCGGGCACAAAGCCATGAGCACGGTGGTGACCTCATCTATTCACAAGGCCATGCCTCTCCCGGAACCTATGCCCGCGCTTATCTGGAAGGGCGGCTCACTGAAGAACAACTTGACCATTTTCGTCAGGAAGTTGATGGCAAAGGTCTCTCTTCTTATCCTCACCCCTGGTTAATGCCTGATTTTTGGCAATTCCCCACCGTCTCAATGGGACTGGGGCCGATCATGTCTATTTATCAGGCACGTTTCATGAAGTACCTGCAAGATCGTGGCCTGGCAGATACCAAAGGACGTAAAGTCTGGGCCTTTCTTGGCGATGGTGAAACGGACGAACCGGAATCTCTGGGTGCAATTTCTCTCGCTTCTCGTGAAAACCTCGACAATCTGACCTGGGTTGTGAATTGTAATTTACAACGCCTGGATGGCCCGGTAAGGGGTAATGGCAAAATCATTCAAGAGCTTGAAGCCAATTTTCGCGGCGCAGGCTGGAATGTGATTAAAGTCGTGTGGGGGAGTTACTGGGATCCGCTCTTGGCTAAAGATAAAGATGGCTTACTGCAACAGCGCATGATGGAAGCCGTTGATGGTGACTTCCAAAACTATAAAGCCAAAGACGGCGCCTATGTACGCGAACACTTTTTTGGTAAATATCCTGAGCTCAAAGCCATGGTCGCCAAAATGTCGGACGAAGATATCTGGCGACTTAACCGCGGTGGCCACGATCCACATAAAGTTTACGCCGCCTATCACGCAGCAACTAATCATCATGGCCAACCTACCGTCATCCTGGCGCACACCGTAAAAGGTTATGGCATGGGTGCGGCGGGTGAAGCACAAAACCGTACGCATTCACAAAAAAAACTCGACAATGATGAGCTGATCGCTTTCCGTGATCGTTTCAACATTCCTCTTAGCGACGACGACGCAAAAATCGGCAAATACTACAAACCGGCTGCCGACAGCGCAGAAATGAAATATCTGCATGCGCATCGCAAAGCACTGGGCGGCTACCTACCTACCCGAACCCATCATGCCGCACCGCTTGAAGTGCCTGAATTATCGGCTTTTGATGTTTTGTTAAAAGGCAGTGGCAATAAAGAAATGTCCACCACCATGGCCTATGTTCGTATGCTGACATTGCTTTGCCGCGACAAAAAAATCGGCAAAAATATTGTCCCCATCGTCCCTGACGAAGCACGTACCTTCGGCATGGAAGGGATGTTCCGCCAACTGGGCATTTATTCAGCAGTGGGGCAGCTCTACACTCCGCAGGACAAAGCAGAAATTATGTTCTACAAAGAGGACAAGAGCGGTCAAATTCTGGAAGAAGGCATTAATGAGGCTGGGTCCATGTCCTCCTGGATTGCCGCTGCCACGTCTTACAGCTCACATGGTGTCAACACGATTCCATTCTATATTTACTATTCCATGTTTGGTTTTCAGCGCGTTGGTGACCTCATGTGGGCCGCAGGTGATATGCAGGCGCGGGGCTTTTTGATTGGTGCTACAGCAGGTCGAACCACTTTAGCGGGTGAAGGTTTGCAACATCAGGATGGTCACAGCTTAGTGACCGCCGCGACCATTCCTAACTGCATCAGTTACGACCCTACATTCAATTATGAACTGGCCGTTGTTATTCAGGATGGCTTACGACGTATGTATGCCGAGCAAGAAAACGTATTCTATTACGTTACAACGATGAACGAAAACTACACCCACCCGGCTATGCCTGAAGGCGTAAAAGAAGGCATTATTAAAGGGATGTATCAGTTTAGTTCAACAAAAGGCAGTAAAAACCAAGTACAACTATTAGGTTCTGGCACCATCTTACGCGAAGTGATCGCAGCCGCTGAGTTACTCAAAAATGACTGGGACACGGATGCCACCATCTGGAGCGTGACCAGCTTTAATGAAATTACTCGTGATGCTCAAGCAGCAGACCGCTGGAATCGCTTGCATCCAGAAGAAGCCGCTCAAGTACCTTATATTAGCGCCTGTTTGGAAAATCACACGGGCCCTTTTATTGCCGCTACAGATTACATTCGTAATTATGCGGATCAAGTACGCAAATGGATTCCAGGCCACTATGAAGTTTTGGGAACCGATGGTTTTGGTCGCAGTGATACCCGCGCCCAGTTACGTAAACATTTTGAAGTTAATCAATATCACGTTGTCATCGCTGCACTGAAAAGCCTGGCCGATGAGGGTAAAATCCCCGCTTCGACCGTCAGCGCCGCTGTTAAAAAATACGGTATTGATCCCGAAAAAATTAATCCCCTGTACGCCTAAAGTCAGAGGGAAGGAAAGTTATGAGTAAAGAAATATTTGTTCCAGACATTGGCGACTTTTCTGAAGTCGAAATCATTGAAGTCTTAGTCTCAGTGGGAGATACCATCAAGGCGGAAGATTCTTTGATTTCCGTTGAGTCCGACAAAGCAGCAATGGAAATTCCCGCACCAGAAGGCGGCACAATTAAAGAAATAAAAGTCAAATTAGGTGACAACATTTCTCAAGGCAGCCTGATTTTGTTGCTCGACCCTGCCACTGAAGGCTCAACGGCACCATCGGCTAATGAAACACCAGCACCCACAGTAACGGCACCTCAGAAAACTGCGAGTCCACTTGCACCGACGGCAAATCCCCTGGCGCGATCCGCTCCTGCCCCGCATAAACCGTCACCGACAGCAAAAATCAATGAAGTTAACTTTGCAAAAGCACATGCCAGTCCTTCTATACGTAAATTTGCACGTGAAATTGGTGTTGACTTAAGTCAAGTTGATGGCTCAGGCCGTAAAGGACGCATCACGAAAGACGACGTACAGAACTTCGTAAAACGCGCGCTTTCACAATGCGAAGCCAGTGGCGGACTCGGTGTCGCACCCATGCCAGAGATCGATTTTAGTCAATGGGGAGAGATTGAGAGTCAGCCACTGACGAAAATTAACAAGCTGACCGGTCAAAATCTTCATCGCAATTGGGTTACGATCCCGCATGTCACACAGTTTGATGAAGCAGATATTACCGACCTGGAAAGCTTTCGTAAATCAATGGCACCCGAATACAAAGACAAAGGCATCAAGATCACCATGCTGACCTTCTTGATGAAGGCTGTGGTCTCCGCATTAAAACAATATCCTCGCTTTAACTCATCTCTGGATGCCACAGGCGAAAACCTGATTCTGAAAAGTTATTTCAATGTAGGTATTGCCGTTGACACGCCTGCGGGCTTGGTTGTACCTGTTGTCCGAGATATTGATCGTAAAAGCTTGGTTGATCTGGCTGCTGAATTAGGCGAAATCAGCACCAAAGCGCGCGATAAAAAACTTAAAGTCGCCGACATGCAAGGGGGCAGCATCACTATATCCAGCTTGGGTGGCATTGGTGGTACTAAATTTACCCCCATTGTTAACGCACCTGAAGTCGCTATATTGGGCATATCTCGTTCAAAAATGGCACCCGTATGGAATGGCAAGGAGTTCGAGCCTCGCTTGATTTTACCCATCTCTCTTTCGTACGACCATCGCGTCATAGATGGCGCAGATGGCGCTCGGTTCACTTCATTTCTCAGCCGCGTATTATCCGATACACGCCGTTTGTTGCTCTAAAACCTAAAATACGTAACGTTGAACACCAGCGCAAACAGGCCGACGCCAAAGCATACGACAAGGATCAGAATGAGCAATATTATCGAAATCAAAGTGCCGGATATAGGTGACTTCTCTGATGTGGAAATCATCGAAATATTGGTTAACGTAGGGGATACAATTAATGCGGAAGACTCCTTAATCTCCGTAGAGTCTGATAAAGCCGCCATGGAAATCCCCGCGCCAGAAGGCGGTACGGTAAAAGAGTTACTGGTTTCGCTGGGCGATAACATTTCAAAAGGCAGCCCGCTGCTGATGCTGGAAGTCAACGCCGTTATTAGTGAAACAAAACCAACAACGATGCCCTCCACAGAAAGCAGTGCAGTGGAAGAAGTCGCACCTGCGGCTAACTACAACGGTAACATCGACATCCAGACTGAAGTGGTTGTTCTGGGTTCCGGACCCGGCGGTTATACCGCTGCATTTCGAGCGGCAGACTTAGGCAAAAAAGTAATATTAATTGAAAAATATGAGCGTATCGGCGGTGTCTGTCTGAATGTCGGCTGCATCCCCTCCAAAGCATTGCTGCATACTGCCCAAGTGATTAACGAAGCTGCTGAGTTTAAAGATATCGGTGTTCGCTTCAATGAACCAGAAATCGACCTCGACCAATTGCGTGGACATAAAAATAAAATCGTCGATCGTTTAACCGGCGGATTAGTCCAACTGGCCAAACAACGCAAGGTCAAAATCGTGCAAGGCTATGGCAAGTTCACCTCGCCGCACACTATAGAAGTGCTGAACGATGCCGGGGAAACTACAGTGATTGGTTTCGAAAACTGTGTTATTGCTGCCGGTTCTCGCGTTAGTAAACTACCGTTCATTCCCTGGGACGACCCCCGAGTAATGGATTCAACCGATGCCCTGGAAATAACAGACGTACCGGAACGCCTGCTCGTGGTTGGCGGTGGCATTATCGGTCTGGAAATGGCCACGGTTTATGATGCCCTCGGCTCGAAAGTCACCGTTGTTGAGCTTTCGTCCGGGCTTATCCCAGGTGCTGATCGTGATGTCGTACGCCCACTTGAACGCCGCATCAAGAAACGCTACGAGAACATTTATCTAAACACCAAAGTCACCGCAATCGAAGCCAGTGACAACGGTATACTGTGCAGTTTTGAAGGTAAAAAAGCACCGGCCAGTGACACCTTTGATCGTGTATTGGTGTCAATTGGCCGCAGCCCGAATGGTTTATTGATTGATGGCAACAAAGCCGGGGTTACGATTGATGAACGCGGTTTTATCCCGGTAGACAAACAACAACGAACCAACGTAGATCACATTTTTGCAATCGGCGATGTCGTAGGTCAACCCATGCTGGCCCACAAAGCGACTCATGAAGCCAAGGTTGCTGCTGAAGTTATCTGCGATATAAAGTCATACTTTGACGCTCGCACCATTCCGTCTGTCGCTTATACGGATCCTGAAATCGCCTGGATGGGTAAAACCGAAGACGAGTGCAAAGCAGAAGGCATCGTCTATGAAAAAGGCGTTTTTCCCTGGGCAGCTAGTGGCCGAGCCTTATCGATAGGCCGCGACGATGGCATGACAAAAATACTCTTTGATGAAAATAAACACATCATCGGCGCTGGCATCGTCGGCGTCAACGCTGGAGAGCTCATCGCAGAAACAGTATTAGCGCTTGAATTAGGTGCCGACCCACACGACCTGGGTGCCACCATCCACCCCCACCCTACCTTGTCCGAAACGATTAATTTCGCTGCAGAAGTCGCGGAAGGAACATGTACTGATATTTATATGCCGAAAAAGAAATAAACATCACCTGAATTCAAGTCATTAAGCTATCTTGGTTCCAAAGTATAGTGGACCCTATCGTCAAGACAGTAATTCAAGAATATAAGATATAAATCTTATTGTTCTTGTAATTTAATCAATCCGTCGTTGATAAGCTCGATAGAGGTACCCTTTAGTCTCTCTGCCAATAAGGAATTTCCTCTGACCAATCAATTCCATACCACTCTGTAGCAAGTTTCTTAAATGTTTTTCGATCTATTTCCTCCCACTCATTTGTCCAACACCATGTTCTTCCGGTGCTTTGCGTGTATTTTCTTTTTGGCCCCTTAATGGACATACCTCCTTCTAATATTTTGTGTTCTCTACAGACAAAATAATTTTCAGACATAACCGGGCGAAATGGTGGTTGCCTTAATGATGAGTACCATAAAAAAACAAAAAATAACACAAACATGGTGATAATCACCAGGAGTGAAATTATAATTATCTTAATCATATTTAGAATTTAACCTAAGCGATAGCTCTTCTAAGGCGCGATCGGGTGAATGTTCATTCATTATTCACATCAGATCAATAATGAGGGGGTAACTGTTCTTCCGATTCAGGCGCCATTTGCGATGAGCGTTGTGTTTGTATCCAGTGTTTGATGGACCCAAGTTCAGTTTGAAGCTGTGCGATTTTTTTTTGTTGTGCTGTGACAACTTGATTTAATTGCTCAATGGTATCTTCCTGATAAGCAATCTTGGTTTCAATATCTATAATTCTATTTTCCAAGCTGTCATATCCCTATAGTCATTAATGAGTAGATTCGATTAAAGTGGAAATTCAACTTTGAAACCGATGTTTATCATGATACTTTCCTTATATGAACATATCCACAGAACTTAATACCGTTAGCTAATATAACGATAATATAATGCATACCTTAGCAAAGCTCCTAACATTTCGTTGAACATCAACAAAAACTCGCACGAAAAGATGATCAAACCGTTATTATTGTAGATTTAACTTTAAACTAAATTGTAATAGTTTCGACCTGATCTGACCTATTGCTTGCCAAAGTGCGAGTTACCCGTTTTGATAAAGGTGCTGAATCTTTAAATCAAGACAAAAAAGGTAACTCTCATGTTTCATGACTAACAATCCAAACCGTTTGTTGGACAAGCTCGGTTTGAACCACTACAAATTATTAGGTTAGAGGGTTTTCGGGCGGGAGATTAATTAACACGATAAAAAAACCCGAACTACTCTGGGGGGCAGTAGTTCGGGCTGAACACCAAGGTTTAAGCAGTGGTAAGGGGCTGGGGGGGGGGAACCACTGCTTCACCCATGACAAGGCTATCGTCCTGACGTGGAAAATGCTGTGTGATGTGGTTCACAATTATCGATATCTCTTCTCACCCTACAAAAAATATTTCAATTCGTCTCCCTCAAAGGTATGAGTTCTAAAGGTGGTTAATGTCTGTGATTTTGTTAAGACTTTCAGCTTGTTGCCGATCTATAGAAATTATAGAAATAGGAATGTGTAGATATGCAGGGAAAGATTTGTCTAAATTGTTTTGTACACCATTCCTGAATGGAACGATGAGATAGTATTTTGAAAAATGCTTTAAATACTTCTAATGGCATAGAGAGTAACAAGTTACGCGTACGACTTGCTCCTTTTGAACTGATTGTGCATCTTATCGTGGCTATATTATTAATAGCCAAGAATGTAGATGTTATTCCTGTTTCATTATATAAGATGTTTTTTTTTCTTGTTGTGCTGATCGCAGTAACGCGATTTGCTTGTACTATTGTAGGTTCTAAAGAAATAAATAGTGATTTTATACCGATTACTGGAAATATAATAGGTGGTGTGGCATGGGGTGGTGTGTTCCTATTTTTGACTCTTTCTGGGTATACAGAAATTATCAATGAATCGTATTGGTTCGTTGCTACTATAATCTTGCTGTGCGCGGCATTGGCCGGTTCGGCTTTTCGTACACATCTGTTTTTGTCTTTTTCAATACCTCTCGTCGTTTTACCTTTTTCGTTTGCTGTCTATCAATCTCATACCGAGCAGATGATATTGTGGGCTGTGGTGCTGTTTGTTTCTTTTTTCCTTTCTGTGGCAACTCGAGGTTTCGAAGAGATTTCGGTTCGTTATAGCCAGTCCATTAAGGGCAATGCTGAATTGTTAGATAAGTTGGTGGTGGCAAGAGATAACGCGGTTCGTAGCCAGCAAGATACGGAACATGAAAATAGAACTATTACCAATGAAATTCAAGAAAGAAAACGTATTGAGCATAAAATCAGAGCTTCAGAGCAAGAGTTAAGTCGCATTATTCAAGATATGCAAGATACTTTTTTCAGAATGGATACTAAAGGCAATATTGTACGAATCTCGCCGTCTGTACAATATTTACTGGGTTACAGTGATCATGATTTATTGAATAAACCGTTAGCCAGGATATTTTTTTCAGAAAAAGAATATAAATTGTTTTTAAAATCTCTTGACGAATATTTTGGTGTTGTACAAAACTATGAGGTGAAATTAAAACATTATTTGGATTATGTTGTGTGGACATCGATGAACTTCCATTTTTATCAAGATGAAAATGGTAATAATTGCGGAGTTGAAGGGACCATACGGGATCTCTCTAAACGAAAACGTGCAGAAGAGGCGTTGTATCAAGAGAAAGAGAGACTGCATGTAACATTACAGTCAATAGGTGATGGGGTTATTACAACCGATGTGACTGGGGTTGTTGAATACATTAATCCCACGGCTGAAGTGATGACAGGTTGGTCTACTAAAGACGGAAAGGGTCTGCCGTTATCGACGGTTCTGAATTTAATTGATGAGAATAACCAGATGCTTGTCGTGTTATCCATGGATAAGTGGTTACATAAAGGAGAATGTTCAACTTTCTCTAATCATTCTTTATTAATTCATCGTGAGAATAAAAATGAAACGGCCATAGAGTTAACCGGCTCACCGATTAAAGATTCTAAACAAGGTGTGGTGGGAGCGGTACTTGTATTTCGCGATGTTACAAAGTTAAGAAGTTTGGCGAAACAACTGTCTTATCAGGCGACTCATGATGCGTTGACAGGGCTAATTAATCGAATCGAGTTTGATCGTAGAGTAAACTCGATCATAGAAAAAACCTGTGATTTTGATCATATTCATGCTTTGTTATATTTGGATCTTGATCAATTCAAAGTGGTTAATGATACCTGTGGTCATCATGCAGGTGATGAGTTACTTAAACAATTAACGGCGTTGTTAGAAGGTGCTTTACGTGAGTCCGATACACTTGCTCGATTAGGTGGTGATGAATTTGGTGTGTTGCTCAGGGGGTGTCCGATGAGCAAGGCGGCAGACATTGCAGAAGAATTGCGACGCAAGGTGGAAGAATATCGCTTTATCTGGGATGGTCGGGCATTCAGAGTAGGTTTAAGTATTGGTGTTGTTGCCATTACTTCGGAGACAGAAGGACTTACTGAGTTGTTAAGTGCCGCAGATTCTGCTTGTTATGTAGCCAAGGAACGAGGCAGAAATTGTGTACATGTATTTGAAGTGGATGATGAAGCTGTTGCCAAACATCATGGGCAAATGCAATGGATGCAGCGTATTCAACAAGCTCTTGATGAAGATTTATTTGAACTGCATATGCAGCCCATTATCTCAGTGTCTGATCCAAGGTCTAAGGAGACTCATGGAGAACTACTGATACGCATGGTAGAAAAGTTGAATGATGGCAACGAACGTATCATCTCCCCTAATGCTTTTATACCTTCGGCGGAACGTTATCATCTTATGCCTCAGATTGATCGTTGGGTTGTGCGGACGGCCTTACATGCCTTGATCGATGAAAAGCACGCTGCACTTGGGTTGTCTACTTGTGCCATTAATTTATCGGGTCAGTCTCTCGGTGATCTTAAATTGCTTGGTTTTATTATGGACACGATTAAAGAAACGGGAGTTGACCCACGTATATTATGTTTTGAGATTACTGAAAGTGCGGTAATAGCAAATTTAGATATAGCAAAAGAGTTTATCGTTAAATTAAAAGAAACCGGTTGCCGTTTTGCACTTGATGATTTTGGCTCTGGTCTGAGTTCATTTTCTTATTTAAAAAACTTACCCGTAGATTATGTAAAGCTGGATGGTAGTTTGGTGCGAGACATTGCCGACAGTAATGTGAGTCAGGCTATGGTGCATGCCGTTAATTATGTGACCCATGTTATGGGTATGAAAAGTATTGCAGAGTATGTTGAAACAGAAGCTATTTTCCTTGTTCTTAAAAGAATATCTGTTGATTATGCGCAAGGTTACGCGATACAAAAACCTAAGTTTTTTGCCAGGGCTGTAACAAACAGAAAAAAAAAGCCGATTGCAGTGTCGCCTGATTAATACATTATTTCAAGCGGCACGAGTAGTCGTGTGGAATATTTTGTTACCTTTTTTCAACATTACTTTTTATTGAATCACTGATTTTTTCATACGTAGTGCGACGATAACTTCCTCTTCTAAACAGCATACCAATACGCCTGGTGGGCTTAGGATTTGTAAAGGGTAAGTAATGTATCACCGAATCTTTTAATATTCGTTTTGGTACGGAAAGCTCGGGTAATAAAGTACTGCCAACACCTTCAGCAACCATATAACGTAAAGTTTCAAGACTGGTAGCTTGAAAACCGGCATATTCATTCGCGCCGTTGTTAAAACATATATCGAGTGCTTGTCCTCGTAAACAATGCCCCTCCTGTAAAAGTAATATTTCACGTTTGTTCAATTCAGACAATTTAATAGACTTTTTATGTGCTAATTTATCACTATTAGGCACGGCTAGCCAAAAGGGTTCCTTGTAAAGGTCAATTTCATCGAATTCATCGGTATCAACAGGCAGGGCAAGAATAAGCAAATCAAGCCTGGCATCACGTAGCATATTTAACAGAGTTTCGGTTTGGTGTTCATATAACCATAGACTTAATTTAGGGTGTTTTTTTTTCAGGGAGGGAATGATCAGCGGCAGCAAATAGGGAGCAACGGTGGGGATCAAACCCAGATGAATTTCACCGGCCATAGGGTCATCAAACGCTTGTGTTATTTCTTTAATGCGTTTAGTTTCTGCCAGAACAACCCGTGCTTGCTGTGCAACGGCAGATCCCACGTTGGTCATTTTTACCTGTTTATTATTGCGCTCAACCAATAAAACGCCCAACTCATCTTCGAGTTTTTTAAGTTGGCCGCTAAGCGTTGGCTGACTCACAAAACAACGTTTTGCAGCCTTGTTGAAATGTTTTTCTTCGTCGATAGCGACCAAGTATTGCAGTTCTTTGAGATTCATACTTATTCTCCAAGAATCCTGTGATAGGAAAAACCTATTATAACAATAAAAAATAACGATTATACATATCAACCAAACAGGATGATACTACTGTTGAGCGTAGCAAAAATATTTAATTTATTGGAGAAAATGATGCTTAAAAAAAGAGAAGGGTTACACATACCTGCAGTCGTTTTTAAGACTCGTAAGAATGGTGAATTTATCGATATTCACTCAAATGCGTTGTTTGAAAATAGAACCATCGTGGTGTTTTCATTGCCCGGTGCTTTTACCCCTACGTGCTCATCAACTCACCTGCCTCGGTATAATGAGCTTGCAGCAGTATTCAGAGAAAATGGTGTTGATGAAATTATTTGTTTATCCGTCAATGATGCTTTTGTTATGGAAGCATGGAAAGCAGATCAAGAAGTAGACAACATAACATTAATTCCTGATGGAAACGGTGATTTCAGCGCTGGCATGGAAATGCTGGTGGATAAATCAGCCTTGGGTTTTGGTAAACGCTCTTGGCGTTATTCCATGCTGGTAAGAAATGGCATTATAGAAAAACAATTTATCGAGGCGGATGTTCCGGGTGATCCTTTTGAGGTGTCTGATGCAGATACCATGCTTGATTACATCAATCCGAATGCAAACAAACCAAAACCTATTACTCTATTTACCAAGCCCGGCTGCTCCTATTGTGCGAGTGCTAAAAAATTGTTAACTG
>UOFO01000151.1_pt1 | contig 44536 bp, 45 predicted proteins | sample 1988801 | NCBI WGS metagenome assembly UOFO01 (sample SAMEA4712195, study PRJEB27164) | hydrothermal vent metagenome | biome: marine basaltic hydrothermal vent biome; feature: marine hydrothermal vent; material: mineral | place: Pacific Ocean | collected 2011-06-14/2011-07-23 | depth 1719 m
ATCGTGAAACCTTCAGAGCTTGTTCGTCACCCTACAGCTGGGCGGATTGTATTATGTCGGGGCTGGCGGTTTTTGGTTTTAAATTCCCTTCGCTTTTGCAATTTGAGAAAAGCCTGGATTCAGAACCATGATTTCCCGCAATGCCAACCGAGGATTGGGTATTTCAATTAAAGTAAACTCCCCGCCAAGGGAGGTTTTGTCGCGTCTGGTAGGTGGTTTTTTGGTAAAAATCATTCGAAATTACTCGCTTAGTTCAGATTTTCAGTGTAAGCATCAAAGTTTGTCATCAATGCGGCGAATAAAAACGCGATTGTTGCAATTAGAGCAGGGTGGAATATGTTTGGCCTTATTAAAATGGATTTGTTGGCCACATTCTGAACAGGCCAGTGTGCCGATACCCGTAATTTCTCCGCTATGATAGACGCTGGTATTGGCGGCTTGTTGTTCTAATTTCATTAGATCCAGTTTGGTTTGGTCGGCTACGGAAAGGAAAGACGCAAATACCTGTTCTTCTATTTGTTGAAGGTCGAATTGCAGCCAGTCATGGAGTTCTTGTCCTTTTGGGCCGGCGAGATATTCTGCCGCATCTTCAATGTCTCTTTTGAGGTAGTTCCCTATTTTTTCAGCTTCTTCATGAGTCAATTCGCCGAGTTCCATAGCCAGCCCCTGAGCTTTGTCGACGGCATGGTGCAGGCGGGGTGCGACATCATGTTCGACCATTTCTATGCCGGTTTTGACGCGTTCCATCATATCATTGTATGCAGTGATGAATTTTTCTGTTGTTGAATGAGGATGATTTTGTTCAGTCATGGCATAATCTCACTAATTTTTATAATCAGGACTAAAACGGTTGCTCAATTCTTAGAGTATAGTCCTAATATAGAATGTGCGTTAATTTTTAAAGGCCAAAAAGTTAGAAATGAAAGAATATCAACACTCGAAAATAGAAACAAAAGTACAAGCCTATTGGGAAGAGCATGGTGCGTTTCATGCGGATGAAGACGTAAATAAAGAAAAATACTATTGTTTAGCGATGTTTCCCTATCCGAGTGGACGGCTGCATATGGGGCATGTGCGTAACTATACCATCGGTGATGTTATTGCTCGGTACCACCGAATGCTGGGCAAAAATGTTTTACAGCCCATGGGTTGGGATGCTTTTGGTTTGCCTGCAGAAAATGCGGCAATTAAAAATAATGTGGCGCCAGCAAAGTGGACGAAGGCTAATATTGATTATATGCGTGAGCAGTTAAAAAAATTGGGTTTCGCTTATGATTGGTCGCGTGAATTAGCCACTTGTGATCAGGGCTATTATAAGTGGGAGCAGTGGTTGTTTACGCGCCTGTTTGAAAAAGGCCTGGTCTATAAAAAAGTGTCGGCGGTGAACTGGTGCCCGAATGATCTCACGGTTCTGGCTAATGAACAGGTGGTGGAAGGGTGTTGCTGGCGTTGCGATACACCGGTAGAGCGTAAAGAAATACCACAGTGGTTTATGAAAATAACAGCTTATGCAGATGAGTTGTTAGACAGTTTGGATCAGCTTGAGGGTTGGCCGGAACAAGTTCGTACCATGCAGCGTAACTGGATTGGGCGCTCCAAAGGCGTGGAACTTTCTTTTATTGTTGAAGGGGAGTCTGAACCTCTAAATGTATTTACAACACGTCCTGATACTTTATTAGGTGTGACCTATCTGGCTGTTGCGGCCGAGCATCCTTTGGCGCAAAAAGCGGCGGCAAAAAATACGGCGGTGGCTCGTTTTGTGGAAGAATGTAAGCGCATGGAAACCTCAGAAGCGGCAATGGATACCATGGAGAAAAAAGGTTGTTCATTGGGTATTACCGCGACCCACCCGATTTCTAGAGAGCAAGTGCCCGTATGGGCGGCCAATTTTGTTTTGATGTCATACGGTACAGGTGCCGTCATGGCGGTTCCCGCGCACGATCAGCGGGATTATGAGTTTGCTAAAAAGAATGATTTGCCGATTAAGCCGGTGGTTTATCCCTCTTTGGATGAGGATGTTGATCTGTCGGAGGCGGCTTTTACGGGTAAAGGGGTGTTGAAAAACTCGGGACAATTTGATGATTTGACATCAACGCAAGCCTTTACAGAAATCGCTCACTTCCTGGCCGAAAAAGGAGTAGGTCGTGTGCAAACCAATTATCGTTTACGTGACTGGGGCGTATCGCGACAACGTTACTGGGGCGCGCCTATCCCCATTATTAATTGTGAGCAGTGTGGTGCTGTGGCCGTACCCAAGGCCGATTTGCCTGTCGTTTTGCCAGAAAGTGTTGAACTGGATGCCGTAGGATCACCTTTAAAAAAAATGGCGGCGTTTTATGAAACAACGTGCCCTAGATGCGGTGGCGCTGCAGAGCGTGAGACGGACACTTTCGATACTTTTATGGAATCCTCCTGGTATTACGCCCGTTTTACCAGTCAGGGTAATGACAGTGCCATGTTGGACGAACGCGCCAATTACTGGTTGCCGGTTGATCAGTATATAGGTGGCGTTGAGCATGCCATATTGCATTTGTTGTATGCTCGGTTTTTTCACAAGCTGATGCGTGATGAAGGCTTGGTCGAGGGCGATGAGCCTTTTACCCATTTATTAACCCAGGGCATGGTTTTAAAAGACGGTTCAAAAATGTCGAAGTCGAAAGGTAATACCGTTGACCCTGAACCCTTGATTGAAAAATATGGTGCCGACACGGTGCGTGTTTTTACTATGTTCGCAGCGCCACCGGAGCAATCACTGGAATGGGTTGATGCGGGTGTTGATGGAGCCTCTCGATTTTTAAAGCGGCTGTGGCGTTTAGTCATGCAGCATGTTGAACAAGGTTTGCCGGCAGGCGATCCGGTGGTTTTGTCTGAGCCACTTAAAGCGTTACGCCGACAGCTGCATCAAACCATTGAAAAAGTTAGTGATGACATGGGTCGTCGGCGTACCTTTAATACGGCGATTGCCGCCATTATGGAGTTGATTAACACCTTGTATAAAGCGGAATGTGTGAATGAAGCGGGTCGTCAGGTCATGCAAGAAGCATTAGAGGCTGTTGTGTTGATGTTGTCTCCTATTGCACCTCACCTCTGTCATGTTTTATGGCGTGAGCTGGGGTATCATGATTCGGTTATTGATTGTCGTTGGCCCGTTGTTGATGCTTCTGCACTGGTGCAGCAAAGTGTTGAGCTTGGCGTGCAGGTTAATGGAAAAATGCGAGCCCGTATAAAAGTACCCGTTGATAGCGAGCAGGACTTCATTAAAGAGGTGGCACTTAAAGATGAAAATGTTCAACGTTTTGTCGGCAATAAAACAGTGAAAAAGATCATTGTTGTGCCTGGAAAATTAGTTAGTATTGTGGTGGCTTAAGTCGTGCGTTTACACATAAAAAAAAGACTGTGCTCTTGTTTGATGCTTATTTGCATCGTTTCAATATCTGCGTGTGGATGGCACTTTCGTGGTGATATCGCGGCCAGTTTGAATATTGATTCTATTGCTATTGAAGGTGGGCGTCAGGATGCGGCTTTTTATCAACGTTTATCTCAAGTATTAGAGCGCTCAGGTGTTCAAGTGACTCCATCGGCGGATGCGGATTTGATTTTGAAGATTGGCAATATTCTGAAAGATCGCAAACCGTTAACGATTTCGACTGACGGTGCAGTAGAAGAATATCAACTTTATTATGTGGTGGTTATGAGCGTGCAAGTCGCTTCTGGTGAGTGGGTGATTCAAAATCAGTCTATAGAAGTGGTGAGGAGTTACCGTTTTGATCGTGTACAAGTTTTGGCTCAAGAAAACGAAGAACGTCGTTTGTATAATGATATGCGTGACAATGCCATACGACGGGTATTGCAACGGCTTAAAGCAGTGGTGTCGGCTCAAAATAAAGTTGCAGCGCCGAGTACGGTAGAGCGAGCCACGGAAAGTGCGACTCATGAAAATTAGACATGAACAGCTGGAATCACAGTTAAACAACTCGCTCAAGCCCATTTATTTTGTGAGTGGCGATGAAGTATTGTTGGTAGAAGAGGCTGCAGATTCAGTTCGTCAGCAAGCGTTGTCGCAAGGTTACAGCGAAAGAACCGTATTTCATGTGACGAAAGGATGTGACTGGAATGAATGGCTATTGGGGGCGGGTACGCAATCCTTGTTTGCAAATCGACAATTACTGGAGTTGCGTCTGCCTACCGGTAAACCGGGTGATGCGGGTGCCAAGGCACTCATTCGATATGTAGAACGCATGATGCCGGATAACCTCTTGCTCATTGTCGCGGGTAAGTTAGAGGGTGCTGTACAGCGGGCAAAATGGTTTAAAGCCGTGACTGATGCGGGAGTGCATGTGCCCATTTGGCCATTAACAGTGAAACAACTGCCGGGTTGGCTTACACTGCGAGCGAGAAAAAAAGGGTTGAATCTGACACCTCAGGGCATTACTGCTTTGGTGGAGCGCACCGAAGGCAACCTCCTGGCGGCGGCGCAGGAGTTAGATAAATTATATCTGCTTCATGGTGCTGTGCCGCTGAATGATGCGGAGGTTGTAGCCTCGGTGGTTGATAATGCTCGTTTCGATGTGTTTGGTTTTGTCGATACGGTATTATCTGCTGATGTCGATAAAATAAATAGAGTTATCAAAAGTTTGCAGTCTGAAGGGGTGGAGCCAATTCTTGTGTTATGGGCATTGACGCGTGAGGCGCGAGTGTTAGCTGAAATGAGTCGAGTACAGAAAGAAGAACGAATTTCCGTGGATCAGGTGATACAACGATGGCGTATATGGGATGCTCGTAAACCTTTAATAAAAAGAGCGTTAAATGCTGCTGGAACACGTAAATGGTGGTATGTCCTGGAGCAAGCCGGCCAAATAGATCGAACAATAAAAGGGGATAAGTTAGGTAATGCCTGGGATGACTTGTTAAGATTAGCCTTTGTCATGGCAGACAGCCCCTTAGTTCTGAAACAGGTTGAAGGTTATAGAGAAAATGGTTATGGATATTAAAAAATACATGATTGGCGTGGGTCAAAAGGCGCGTGATGCCGGTCGCATTATGGCGAGCCTGGATGCCGCTAAGAAAAATGCAGCTTTATTGGGCATTGCTGATGCTTTGGTGCGTGATAAGAAAATACTATTAGCAGAAAATCAAAAAGATATGGATGCGGGCGTGACAAATAAGCTGGATGCCGCACCATTGGACAGACTGAAGTTAGATGAATCGCGGATTACTGCAATGGCGGATGGGTTGCGACAAATAGCGGCATTAGCGGATCCCATTGGTGAAATTAGCGATATGAACTATCGTCCGTCAGGTATCCAAGTCGGAAAAATGCGGGTTCCGCTTGGTGTGATTGGCATCATTTATGAGTCTCGTCCCAATGTGACGGCAGATGCGGCCGCTCTGTGTTTAAAAACAGGTAACGCAACCATTTTGCGTGGTGGGTCTGAAGCATTTCATTCCAACCAGGCCATTGCGAATATTATTCATCGCACTTTGGCAGAGCTTGGTTTGCCGCAGGATGCGGTACAAGTTGTGGAGACGACAGATCGAGCGGCGGTGACGGCCTTGGCTCAGTTGAATGAATATGTCGATGTGTTGGTGCCTCGCGGCGGTAAAGGATTGATTGAGCGTCTTAGTCGAGATGCAACCGTGCCGATGATTAAACATTTACATGGTGTTTGTCATGTTTACATTGATGAAGGTGCGGATATGGAAAAAGCCGTGGCCATTGCCTTTAATGCCAAAACGCAACGTTATGGACTGTGTAATACGATGGAAACCTTGCTGGTTGCGGAGAGCGTAGCTGAGACTTTTTTACAGAAAATATGCCCTATATATGACAAAAAAGGTGTTGAGTTGCGTGGTTGTGAACAAACTTTGACCTATTGGAGTTCAATGAAAGCGGCAACGGCAGAGGATTGGGATACCGAGTATTTAGCACCTGTTTTGTCTATTCGTATCGTTAAAGATGTTGATGCTGCGATGGATCACATTAGAGATCATAGCTCGGGCCATACGGAGTCGATTGTTACCGAAAACTATACTCGAGGGCGACGCTTTTTGCGTGAAGTCGACTCAAGCTCGGTTATGATTAATACGTCTACCCGTTTTGCGGATGGCTTTGAATACGGTCTGGGTGCTGAGATTGGTATTAGTACCGATAAAATTCATGCACGTGGGCCGGTTGGACTTGAGGGCTTAACGTCACAAAAATACATTGTATTTGGTGATGGGCATATTCGAACATAGGCAATGAAGTTATCTGAGTCTGATTTGAATGCCTGTCTGGCGCCTGTTGCGGTGATGGGAGGCATGTTCGATCCCGTTCATATTGGGCATTTACGATCAGCCATCGAAGTATTGGAGAAATTTAAATTTAAAGAACTCAGGCTGATACCTTGTGCGCAACCGGTTCATCGTCAAGCTGCAGTCGCCTCGGCGGAACATCGCGTCACGATGCTGCGTTACGCAACAAACTGGAGTAATAAACTGGTTGTTGATGAGTGTGAAATACAGCGAACAACACCGTCGTACACGGTAGACACATTGCGCTATCTGAAAAAAACAACGCAAAACTCACCACTTTGTTTGATTGTTGGTGATGATGCTTTTCATGGTTTTCCGGCGTGGCATCAGTGGCAAGATCTGTTTTCTTTGGCGAACATCCTTGTTTTGCAACGACCCGGTGTTGAATGTGCTTTGTCTGACGAATTAAATGCTGCGCTGGCAGGGCGTACCTGTGTAAAGCATGAAAATCTGCGCAGGTCACCCGCCGGTAAAGTTTTTTTTCATTCGGTGACGCAGCTGGATATCTCTTCAACTCGCATCAGAGCGTTGTTATCAACAAGACAAAACGTGAACTATTTAGTGCCTGATACCGTGATTAACTATATTGTAGAAAATAAATTATACCGAGGTTAAATCGAAAATAGAATGGAAATAGAAGAACTAAATAAGCTGGTCATTTCGTCTTTAGAAGACTTTAAAGCTGAGAATGTGGTTTTACTTGATGTCCGTGATCGTTCGTCAATAACAGATTATATGATCATCGCATCAGGAACATCGAATCGCCATGTTCGCTCCTTGGCAGAAAAAGTTGTTGAAAGAGTTAAAGCAGCGGGTATTCAACCGCTGGGAATTGAAGGTAAGAATGAAGGAGGCTGGGTGTTGGTTGATCTGGTCGATGTGGTCGTTCACGTTATGCGGAAAGAAGAGCGGGAATTCTATAGTCTTGAAAAATTGTGGGCGGTATAACTAACCGAATATTAGAGCTGTGCGATTAACCGTAGTTGCTTTGGGTGAGCGTATGCCGGGGTGGGTAGCTCAAGGCGTTGCCGAGTACGCCAAACGATTTCCCCGCGAGTGCGCTCTCGAAATAGTGTCTGTGCCCGCAGCAAAAAGAAATAAAAGTGGCGATACGGCGAAGGCCATTCAAGATGAAGGCAAGCGTATGCTGGCAGCACTGCCGCAACGTGGGTTGAATATTGCGCTGGATGAGCGGGGGCGACTCATGTCTACGGAACAATGGGCTGCATTGTTACGTGAATGGATGTTAGATGGCGTGAATCCGGTTTTTTTAATAGGGGGTGCGGATGGTCTTGCCCCGGAATGCAAAGAGCGAGCGGATCAAACGTGGTCGCTGTCGAAACTAACGTTACCGCATCCCTTGGTGCGGGTACTATTGGTTGAGCAATTATATCGAGCATGGACTATTGTTAATAACCATCCGTACCATCGGTCATGATGGGACGCAATTATTCGCTGCTGCTGGCATCCCGTTCGCCGCGTCGCGCCGAGTTGTTAAAACAAATAGGTGTGGATTTTGAAGTACGTGTTGCCGATGTTGTTGAGCTGCGAGCCGAGGGTGAAACACCTGAAAATTTCGTATTGAGACTGGCACGAGAAAAGGCCTGTTGTGTGTGGGAACAAGCGCAAGCTGAGACCCGGAGTGTGGCGGTGCTGGGTGCCGATACGATCGTGACTTTGCATGGTGAAGTCTATGGTAAACCTCTGGATTATGATGATGCTTTGTCGATGTGGGCGAAGCTGTCGGGCGCGACCCATGATGTGTACACCGCTGTAACACTGTGCTACGACAACGAGATACATGTTGCTCTTTCCAAAAATAAAGTTTCATTTCGCACTCTAAGTTTACCTGAACAAAAAGCATATTGGCGTTCTGGAGAACCTTGCGATAAAGCGGGCGGGTATGCAATACAAGGTTTGGGCGCAATCTTCGTTAAGCGTCTGGAGGGCAGTTTTTCTGGAGTGATGGGACTTCCTCTGTACGAGACGGCTTCGTTGTTAACGCAGATTAATGTGTATTCGGTATTGGATAGTTATTATGAGTGAAGAGATTTTAATTAACGTTACCCCTCGTGAAGTGCGCGTTGCCGTGGTGGAAAATGGTGTGTTGCAAGAGTTGTCTATTGAGAGAGTAACGCGACGAGGACTGGTCGGCAGCATTTTCAAAGGGAAGGTGAGCCGAGTTTTACCCGGCATGCAAGCTGCGTTTGTTGAGATAGGCTTGGAACGTACCGCATTTTTACATGTGTCCGACCTGGTTGAATCTTATCAGCGAGTTCCATTCGATGGCAATGAAGAGGCGCAGAACGAGCAACAAATAACAATCAGCGAGCTGTTACATGACGGCCAAGAGCTGTTAGTACAAATTGTTAAAGACCCTTTAGGAACGAAAGGCGCGAGATTAACAACGCAGATTTCTTTACCCTCAAGATACCTGGTACTTATTCCTGAAGAAAGCAGTATAGGTATCTCTCAGAAAATTGAAGATGAAGATGAGCGCGCTCGTTTAAAAGAGATTGTTGGGAAGATTTCAGCGGAGTATGCCGGTGGTTATATTGTGCGTACCGCCGCTGAAAATGTGAGCGAAGAAGAGTTAAGGATTGATGTCGCTTATTTTCAGAAATTATGGCCGGAAATTCAAAGGAAAAGCCAGGCAGCACCCACAGGATCTTTGGTCTATGAAGACTTATCACTGGTTTTGCGAGTAATGAGAGATCGAGTTCATGATGGTATTGATACAGTTAAGGTGGATTCTAAAGAAACCTTTCAGCGTCTTGTCAGTTTTGCTGAAACTTATATGCCGGAGGCCGTTGAGCGTGTGGTTTTGTATCCAGGGGAACGTCCCTTGTTTGATTTGTATGGCGTTGAAGATGAGATTCACAAAGCACTGGATAGAAGGGTAGAGTTGAAATCGGGTGGACATTTAGTGATCGACCAAACCGAAGCCCTTTCAACCGTAGATGTCAATACAGGTGGTTTTGTTGGACATCGCAATCTGGATGAAACCATTTTCAGAACCAACCTGGAAGCCGCTCAGGCGATTGCCCGGCAATTAAGGCTGAGAAATCTGGGGGGGATCATTATTATTGATTTTATTGACATGAGTCATAAAGAACATAAACGACAAGTATTAAGAGCGTTGGAGAAATATTTATTGAAAGATCCTTCCAGAACAAGTATCAGCGGTGTGTCTGAGTTGGGTCTTGTTGAGATGACTAGAAAAAGAACACAAGAAAGTTTAGAGCATATCTTATGTGAAGTGTGTTGTACTTGCAGTGGTCGAGGGCGTTTGAAGACGCCGGAAACGGTTTGTTATGAAATATTTCGCGACATAATAAGAGAGTCACGTCAGTTTGAAGCAACCCGGTTTATGGTTTTGGTATCGCAGGAAGTCGGTGATCGTATTATTGATGAAGAGTCTACGACGGTTGCAGAGCTGGAAGAATTTATTGGAAAATCAATCAAGTTCCAGGTTGAAACGTCTTATACACAAGAACAATTCGATGTAGTATTGATGTGAGACGCCGCTTTAATAAAGCTTGTTGGAGTCTTGCGGTTGTTCTGATTGTTGTTGTTGCTATTGTCGCCAGTTTAATTCGGATTATTTTCCCTTTAATCGGAGATTATCGCCAGGATATAGAGCAATGGGTTTATGATGCCATTGAATATCCCGTCAATATCGGTGCTATGGAAACGCGCTGGGCTGGTTTTTCACCGGTACTTCATTTGCAAGATGTTCATTTGTTAGAGAAAAAGAATCATCAAAACTTGTTAAGTTTTGAGTCCGTTTATGTGGGGCTGGATCTGTGGAGTTCTGTAAAGAAAGGTCGTATTGTTCCGGGTAAAATTACCCTGTCCGGTTTGAACCTGGTACTGGCAAAAGAAGAGGATGGCCGTGTCAGTATTGCCGGTCAGTTTTTTTTGCATGAGAGCAAGAGTGGCTTACTTAAGGCGGCCTTTCATAAATGGTTTTTTTCTCATGGTGAGTTGTCAATAGAGCAGGCGAATATCAGTTGGGAAAATAAACAGCAAGAGCATAAACCGGTAATGTTTACCCAGTTGAACTTACTTATGGTGACTCACAAAAGGCGGCATCAGTTCACCATCAGCGGCAAGATGCCCGATGAATTGGGTGAAGAGTTTACGTTTTTATTAGATGCGCATGGGAATATTAGTGATATAAAGGCGTGGGATATGAACGGCTATCTCGCTATCGAAAAAATTAATTTTGGCAGTGAAGTACTAAGCGGGTTTTTGCCGAGTCTGAATAATGTTTCTGGCGTGTTGGGTTTGCATGCCTGGCTGGATTGGCAAAACGGGCATTTAACTCATGCCTCTGTGGATGTTGAGGTGTCCGATCTTTTTGTACAGACGCAACTGCAACGTTCACTTGTATTGGGTGACGCCAAAGGGCGCTTGGAATGGCAGGCGAATGAAAAGGGGTGGTTGCTTTCATCTTATTCGTTACAGCTAAACAGAGCGGGTGATGCGCCTTTAGATTTGGAGTTTGTTGTGCAGGCTTCGGATCAAGGGGAGACGTTTGAAATAGGTATTGCTCATTTTCCCATTAGCTTGCTTTCAAAGCTGACCATATTAAGTGATGATGTGCAAGAACCGCTTAAGGATTATATTGAGGCTGCAAAGCCTCAAGGTGCGATAAATGAAAGCTATATTCGTTTTTCTGTTGGTGCGCAAGGGCAGCCGTTTAAACTGAATGCGCAAGTTCAGGGTTTGTCATTGCAGCCGGTCAAAAAAACACCTGGTTTTTCCGGGCTGAGTTTTGGCGTTAGCATTGATGACGAAAGACTACAGCTCAATGTGCTGACATCGAATGCGATTTTTAAGGCACCAGCCTTGTTTCGTTCGCCGATAAAATTAAACAAAATTGAAGGTGCATTACACGTTTTTCGTGATGAAGAGCGCAACCTGATTATAAATACACCTCAGCTGGATATTATAAATCAGGATGTTCGTACGCGTTCCCGGATAGAGTTGATTTTGCCCAGCGAGGGAGCGACCCCCATTGTTGATGTCAAGACTACTTTTTTCGGAGAAGGCGAAGGAGAGAATGTTGCACTTTATTATCCCGTCGGAATATTAAGTCCGTCATTGTTGAATTGGCTGGATAATTCAATTTTAGCCGCTAAAGTGTCTTCTGGAAGTTTAACTTTGAAAGGGCCGTTATCTCAATTTCCATTTGTTAATGGCGAGGGTACTTTTGATCTCCGTTTTATTTTTGACAAGGGTGTTTTAGAATTCTCTCCAAATTGGCCAAAATTGGAAGACATCGCAGCCGAAATAAAATTTATAGGCCGCTCCATGTTCTTAAATGCCGTTGCTGCGCGTACCCTTGATTCTTCATTGCGTAATGTGAATGTTGAAATAAAAGATTTTCTTGCGCAAGACAGAGCAGTAACGATTGTGGGTGAGGCGCATGGTTTGAGCTCAGATGGCATTCGTTATATTTTGGAATCGCCATTAAATGAAACTTTGGGCGATTTCTTTTCGTCAATTGAAGTAGATAAAAAAATTGATGTGTCTCTGGATATCCAAGTTCCGTTAAACGACTTGGATGAGTCTGTTCGTATCAACGGTGGTGTAGAATTTGAAGGCAACACTTTAGTTTATGGAGAAGGTTCGGTTGACGTTACTAATTTACATGGGCTGGTTGGTTTTAGTGAAGACGGTATTATTGCACATGCTTTGACAGCCCGTGTTATGGGGCAGCCGGCAACGATAAACATTGAAAGCGAAACAGACCCCGTAAATGAAAAAACGGTTATTAGCATTGATGCGACAGGCACTACCCAGCTTAATGTGTTACGACAAAAACTGGGTTTCGAAAATATTAATTTTATACATGGGGAAACGGACTGGGCAGGGCGTTTACGTTTGGTGCGTGCTTTTGATGCTGCAGAAGGAGTTACCGCAGAACTGAATATTTACTCCATGCTTGAAGGCGTGAATATAGATTTACCTCCACCGTTGGGAAAAAGTACAGAGGCTCAGGCTGAATTAAATGTAAAATTGCTTTTTCCTGATGATGTGAATCGTTCTCTTGTTGTAGGGTATGACGACATATTAACCAGTGAATTGAGATTGTTGTCGTTACCTGATCGTGATGAAGGGTTGGAGTTGATTGGGGGTTGGCTGCACCTAGGGGAAGGGGAGCACCCATCGATACAAGAAAAAGGATTACGTATTTACGGTCAATTGCCTTTTCTTGATTTTGAAAAGTGGCAAGGCGTATTCAACGACACAAATAACACTCAAAGCAAGGGTGATTTTGGTGTTGCTGAGATAAATATGACGTTTTCGGAAGTCCACATCTTTGGGCAGCAGCTTAGAGCAATGGATGTGCTGGCTCGTCCGAAAGAAAAAGGGTGGGAGGTATTGTTTGAAGGGCATAATGCAGCAGGTCGCGCTTTTATTCCTGAGATCAGCACGGAATCTATTGTCCTGGATCTAAATTACTATTACCTTTACTCACAAGAAGAGGATAGTACAGCAGGGGAGAGCGACCCAAGGAACGGGCGACCTTTTAGTTTTGAGAGTCAGGCATTTTTTTATGATGATTTGTTATTAGGCAAAATGACGTTAAATGTTGTGACAACGCCGTCGGGACTCAAAATGGAACAATTTTCCTTATTGAGTGAAAAAACTCGTATTATGGGTGAGGGAGAATGGATCATTCGCGGCGGCAAAGCATCCTCTTCATTTGACCTGTCTGTCTATAGCTCAGATGCGGGAGCGACGCTTGATATGTTTGGTTTCCCTGGAACGATGGAGGGAGGACAGGCAACAAATCGTTTGCGAATACATTGGGAAGGTGCGCCTGGCGATTTTAAGCTAGCGAGTTTTAATGGTGAAATAGACTTATCAGTAAAAAAAGGGCGATTACTGGAAGTGGAACCGGGTGCTGGGCGAGTTTTTGGGTTGCTGAGTTTGTATGCCTTGCCACGTCGGTTTCGGCTTGACTTTAGTGATTTTTTGGGTCAAGGGTTTAGCTTTGATACGTTGAACGGTTCATTTTTCGTGAAAAAAGGGCAAGCTCACACGACTGATTTTATTATGCGGGGTCCGTCTGCCAATGTTTTAGCAGAAGGTCTAGTGGACTTTAATCTTAAAGAGTATGATCAGCGGATCACTGTGGTGCCCCATGTTACAGCTTCTTTACCTCTGGCGGTTGGTCTTTTAATCAGTCCGGTTGCTGGGCTCGCAGCATGGATTGCGGAAGCGGTTATCAGGAAACCGCTTAGTCGATTTACCAAAATAATGTATAAAGTAGATGGCCCTTGGGTTGAGCCGAAAGTTGAGAAAATAAAAGTGGTGAAATGAAATGAGCTGAGCTGAGCTGAGTTGCCGTAAAAGCTAAAATTGTATGTCTGATTTCAAATATGTAAGGGTAGAGTGGTATGGCGCGTGTAGCAGCAGTACAAATGGCATCGGGTCCCAATGTGAGTGCAAATTTGCTGGAGGCGACAAGGTTGATTGGTATGGCCGTAGATGGCGGTGCAGATTTGATTGTGCTGCCTGAAAATTTTGCCATTATCGGAATGTCAGAAACTGACAAGGTAGACATCAAGGAACAGGCGGGTGAGGGACCTATACAGGAATTTTTGAGTCAGCAATCTGCAAAGCAGGGCGTTTGGCTGGTAGGTGGAACGATTCCGCTGACGGCGACCCATGAAAATAAAATCAGAGCAGCCAGTTTATTGTTTGATGATAAAGGGCAGCAGCAAGCCCGATATGACAAGATTCACCTTTTCGATGTTAGCTTAAATGATGGGCAAGACAATTACGAAGAATCTTTGACTATTGAGCCTGGAGATGAAATTGTAGTTGTTGATACACCATTTGGGAAATTGGGGTTGGGAGTTTGTTACGATCTTCGTTTTCCCGAGCAATTTCGTTATATGCTGGATCAAGGTGTGGAAATATTGGCATTGCCTGCCGCGTTTACAGCCATCACGGGGCGTGCACACTGGGAGGTTTTGGTGCGAGCGCGGGCTATCGAAAATTTATGTTATGTTGTTGCGGCAGCCCAGGGAGGCTATCACGTTAACGGGCGTGAAACGCATGGTGATAGCATGATTGTGGATTCTTGGGGTGTGGTGTTGGATCGTTTACAAGGAGGTGCGGGTGTGGTGATGGGTGATCTTGATAGTGATAAAATCGTTAGCACAAGAAGGACATTTCCTGCGATAGCACATCGTAAACTGCGTTGTAAAATGAAATAAACTTAAGAATGCGTACGACAAGATACTTAATATTTGAGTAATTACAATATTTGATTTTTGGGCAGTCCTAAATTATAGAGAGTGGAGCTTATAACAAATGACAGCATCTTTTGATGTAGCAAGAAATTTACTCTTGGAACCCGGTGGCTTGACGGAAAAGGAATTGGAGTCAACATTGGGCATGATGCTGACTCATTCTATTGACAGTGCTGATTTATACTTTCAAATCAGTCGACATGAATCCTGGTCTCTGGAAGAAGGTATTGTTAAAGACGGTCGCTATGGCCTGGATCGCGGGGTTGGAGTGCGTGCGATGTCAGGAGAAAAAACAGGCTTTGCTTATGCGGATGAAATTTCGTTAGCCACGTTGACGGATGCCGCCGCTTCAGCGCGAAGTATTGCCAAGGCTGGCCAGTCAGGGAGAGTGAAGACCTTACACTCTTCAACGATTAATTCTTTGTATCCTGCTCTTGATCCTATAGGGGCACTATCTGCTGAAGACAAAGTTCAATTATTACAGGCTCTGGATGCGGAGGCACGAAAAATGGATCCGCGAGTATCCCAGGTCATGGTGAGCTTGAGCGGAGTGCAGGATGTGATCTTGCTGGCGGCAAGTGATGGTACTTTTGCTGCCGATATTCGACCTCTGGTGCGTTTGAGTATTAGTGTTGTTGTAGAACAAAACGGTCGCCGTGAAACCGGCTCCAGCGGTGGCGGAGGACGGCATGATTATGGTTTTTTTGTTACTGCTGAACAGGGGCTGAGTTATGCTCGTGAAGCCGTACGCATGGCGTTGGTGAACCTGGATGCAAAACCAGCTCCGGCGGGTATGATGGATGTCGTATTAGGCTCGGGTTGGCCGGGTATCTTGTTGCATGAAGCGATCGGCCATGGTTTGGAAGGGGACTTTAATCGCAAAGGCACATCTGCATTTAGTGGCCGACTGGGAGAACGTGTGGCTACGGAGCAATGCACGGTTGTTGATGACGGTACTCTGAAAGACAAACGCGGTTCGCTGACGGTGGATGACGAAGGCGTGGCGAGCCAGAATACCATGCTTATTGAAAAGGGTATTTTGAAGGGTTACATGCATGACAAACTCAATGCAAAACTGATGGGTGTTGCATCCACAGGTAATGGCCGCAGAGAATCCTATGCCCATTTACCTATGCCTCGTATGACCAACACCTATATGCAACCGGGAAAATATGATCCTCAAGAAATTATCGCCTCGATAGACCATGGTTTGTTTGCAGTAAATTTTGGTGGAGGCCAAGTGGATATTACTTCCGGCAAATTTGTTTTTTCTGCCAGCGAAGCTTATATGGTTGAAAAAGGGAAAATTACTTACCCTGTGAGAGGCGCAACATTAATTGGCAATGGCCCCGATGTTTTGACTCGCGTTTCGATGGTGGGCAACGATCTCGCTTTGGACCCCGGTGTAGGCACCTGCGGTAAAGACGGTCAAAGTGTTCCTGTTTGTGTGGGGCAGCCAACGCTGAGGGTGAATCAATTGACAATTGGCGGAACGGGGACCTGACTTATGAAGACTGATGTTGATTTGAAAGATGTTGTAGCGCAGTTATTGGAAGAGTCCAGGAAGCAAGGTGCTACTGCCGCCGAAGCTGATGTGAGCGTGGTGACCGGCCTCTCTGTTAATGTGCGCATGGGAGATGTTGAAACCATTGAATACAATAAAGATCGAGGAGTGGGTCTGACGGTTTATATCGGTGACCGATCGGGTTCAGCAAGTACTTCTGATTTCAGTGCGCGGGCTATTAAAGAAACCGTCACTGCAGCCTGCGGTATTGCCAAGTATACACAAGAAGATGAATATTCTGGTTTGGCTGAGGCTGAACTTATGGCCTACGACTATCCGGATCTGGATTTACACCATCACTGGGATGTGTCTCCGGAAAAAGCCATTGAACTGGGTATGGCTTGTGAGTCTGCGGCGCGAGAAGAAGATACAAGAATTACAAACTCAGAAGGGGCCAGTGTTTCAACTCACGAAGGCTTTAGAGTGTATGGTAATTCGCATGGGTTTATGGGTGCTTATCATTCCAGTCGTCATGGTGTGAGCTGTGCTGTTATTGCGCAAAGCGGTGAGTCGATGCAACGAGACTATTGGTATAGTACCGCCAGAAATAGCGATGAACTGGATGATGTTGAAGAGGTGGGGCGAGTTGCTGCACAACGTGCCGTGGCACGGCTCAATGCTCGACAGTTATCCACACGTCAGGTGCCTGTTATTTTTTCTTGTGATGTTTCAAGTTCACTTGTTTCAAGTTTTTTAGGCGCAATTCGCGGCGATAGTTTGTATCGAAAGTCTTCTTTTTTATTAGACAGTCTGGGTGAGACTGTTTTTCCTGGTTTTTTTTCTATCAGAGAAGAGCCGCATCTCAAAGGTGCTTTGGGCAGTGCCCCATTTGATGGCGAGGGTGTGCGTACTCAAAATCGAACTTATGTACAAGACGGTATCGTGCAAAGTTATATTCTGGATGGTTATAGTGCGCGTAAATTGGGTATGCAAAATACCGGTAATGCAGGCGGGGTGCATAATTTAATCGTGAAACCAGGTAACAATGATTTATCCGCTATGATGAAAGAAATGGGCGAAGGATTGGTTATTACCGAGCTTATGGGGCAAGGCGTGAATCGAGTTACTGGGGATTACTCTCGTGGTGCTACCGGATTTTGGGTTGAGCAGGGTGAGATTGCTTACCCTGTTGAAGAAATTACAGTAGCTGGAAATTTGCGTGATATGTTTCGCGAGATTGCGGCGGTGGGTTCCGATGTGGACGTGCGACGCAATGTTCGCGTGGGTTCCTTGTTGGTCAATGGTATGACCATCGCGGGTGGCCAATAAATACTTGGAATAGGACTCGATAAATAGCATGCCTTCGTTTCGCGCCAATCCTGATTTCAATGCTGAGTATGCGGTTGAGGTGCGGGATTTACGATTTTCCCGTGGTGACAGGCTCATTCTTGATGGCGTAGATATTCAGATTCCCCGTGGCAAGATCACGGCAATAATGGGGCCGAGTGGCACCGGTAAAACAACACTATTGGGTTTGATCGGTGGGCAGCTCCGGCCTGATTCAGGCCAGGTGATTGTGGATGGTGAAACTGTCGACACGTTGTCCCGCGCTGCATTGTATCGGTTGCGACAACGTATGGGCATGTTGTTCCAATCCGGAGCGCTGTTTTCTGATTTAAACGTCTATGATAACGTTGCTTTTCCGTTACGGGAGCACGCGGGTCTGTCCGAGTCCATGCTTCATGATCTGGTGATTATGAAGCTTCATGCAGTCGGCTTGCGAGGCGCGCGCGATTTAATGCCCAATGAATTGTCTGCTGGCATGGCGAGAAGAGTTGCATTAGCAAGAGCGATCGCGCTGGATCCCATGTTGATTATGTATGACGAGCCCTTTACTGGGCAGGACCCCATTACTGTATCGGTTATTATGCGACTCATACGTCGCTTGAATGACAGCCTGGGTTTAACAAGTATCGTGATTTCGCACGATGTCCCCGAAGTTTGTGCAATCGCAGATCAAGTTTATTTGTTATCCAGCGGTAAGGTCGTTGTCCGTGGATCGCCGGATGAGCTGTTGCGGACCGAGTCAGCCTGGGCGAAACAGTTTTTGAACGCATTACCCGATGGCCCGGTTCCTTTTCATTATCCGGCAAAGGATTTTATTGATGATGTTATGGCTTAAATGTTAAGTTTCTTACAGAAGATGGGGCAGCGAGGATTGGCTTTTTTTAGCCGCCTGGGGCGTGCTGCTATTTTTTTTCTACGTGTTCTCACGGCTTTGCCCAGCTTGTTTTTAAAGCCGCGATTGCTGATCGTACAACTATACTCTGTAGGTGTCTTGTCGTTTCAGCTGATTGCTATCTCCGGCTTGGCCGTGGGTATGGTATTAGGCTTGCAAATGTATAGCACCTTGGTTGACTTTGGTGCCGATAACTCCTTGGGTCCTGTGGTCGCCCTCTCCTTGGTAAGGGAACTCGGCCCCGTACTGGCTGCGTTATTGTTTGCTGGGCGAGCAGGCTCCGCATTAACGGCTGAAATTGGCTTGATGAAAGCAACAGAGCAGCTTTCCGGTATGGAAATGATGGCTGTTGATCCTCTCAAGCGGATTGTTGCCCCCCGGTATTTGGCGGGGGTGATCTCCATGCCACTGTTGGCCGCTATTTTTAGCGCTGCGGGTATTTTAGGCTGTTATATCATAGGCATTAGTTTGCTGAGTATAGATACTGGCGCTTTTTGGTCGCAAATGCAGATTCAAGTAGATTGGTATGACGATGTGCTCAATGGCATAATTAAAAGTATAGCGTTTGGCGTGGTTGCAACGTGGATAGCGGTGTTCGAAGGGTATGATGCGGCACCTACTACAGAAGGCGTGAGTCGCGCGACCACCCGAACCGTAGTACATACTGCTTTTGCGGTATTGGGTCTGGATTTTATATTGACAGCACTTATGTTTGGATAGGGGTAAGATTAATGGCTAAACAGAATATGATCGAGTTGTCGGTAGGCGTATTTATTGCTGTAGGAATCGCGGCGTTGGCCATGCTGGCGATACAAGTGAGCAATCTGAGTTCGTTTTCTGATAGTGACGGTTATGAAGTTGTGGCGAAATTTGAAAATATTGGCGGTTTAAAGGTTCGTTCGGCAGTTAGTATGGGCGGTGTGCGTTTGGGACGAGTCACGGACGTGAGCTTTGACCAGGAAACGTTTGAAGCCGTTGTGCGGATAAGGATTAACAATAAATATAATAAATTACCAGCAGACACCACTGCGAGTATTTTTACTGCCGGAGTATTGGGCGAAAGTTATATCGGTCTTGAAGCCGGAGCCGAAGACGAAACGTTAACCGACGGAGATGAAATCACGCTGACACAATCCGCTATTATTCTTGAGCAATTGATTGGCGAGTTTATGGTCAGGTCAGCATCTCAAGATTAAGGAATGGAAAATGTACAGAATAATGAGTAAGAAAATAAATGCAGTTTTTCTGACATTGTTTGTGCTGTTATTGGCACCGGCTGGTGCGGCAGCAACAACGCTGTCGCCAGGAGAAGTGATTAAGGATACGGCTGCGAAAATGATCGTCGCAATAGAAGCTGAAAAAGAGGCGTTAGAGCTTGATCCGCTTCATGTATACGAACTGGTGAACCGTATTATGATGCCGCACTTTGATCTCCCTCTTATGGCGAAAAGAGTTTTAGGGAAACATTGGCGGCGCGCTGAGGTTCAGCAAAGGAAAGATTTTACTGTTGCGTTCAAGAAATTGCTTGTTCGAGCCTATGCAAAGTCTTTAGTGAATTATTCTGAGCTAGATATTCGCTATTTACCGGTCAGAAAAAAAGCAAATGCTAAAGCCGTTGAGGTTCGATCTGAAGTGACACGTCCTGGCGAAACGGCTCTTAATGTCGTTTATCGTCTTAGATTAAAAGATACGAAAAACAGCACAGCCTGGAAAGTGTATGACATTTCCATAGATGGTGTAAGTTTGGTTTTGAATTATAAAAGCACCTTTTCCAAGGAAATAAGCAAGGGCGGGTTGCCTTTGTTAATTGAAAAAATATCTAAAACCGGGAAGGGTAATGAAAGCTAAGCCGGTTTTGGAAGCAAAGGAAGGCGAGCCGGGGTGTTATCGCCTGCTTGGCGAAATCAGTTTTGCTACAGTTGGGGAGTTTGACAGGCGAATGGATCCCAAGCTGTTTGCTTACTCTGTTATTAGCATTGATCTTGCTGGTGTTTCACGAGCAGACAGCGCAGGTTTAGCCTTGTTGCTGGCGTGGGTTAAAATAGCACGCAGCCAGAGCGCAGAACTTTCTCTGGAGAACTTCCCCAATCAATTGCTTGCTATTGCCCGAGTGGGTGGTGTGGATGATCTGCTGCCCATTTCCAGCCTTTCCGGTGTATAATCTCTGGTTTTAAAGCCCCTTAGCGGTGTTTTAATATATTTTGAAAGTGCTCTGAGAACAATATTTTAGGTTATGGATAAGTTAATAATTTCGGGTGGTACATCGTTAAAAGGTGAGATACCTATTTCTGGAGCAAAAAATGCCGCGTTACCTATACTCGCTGCGACTTTGTTAGCCGAAGACCCTGTAACCATTCACAATGTCCCCCATTTACAAGATGTTACAACCACCATGAGTCTGTTGGGACAAATGGGAGTCGGGCTTACCATAGATGAGAAATTAAGTGTAGAGGTTGACTCAAGTTCTATTCAGGAATGCAGAGCGCCCTATGAGTTGGTTAAAACAATGCGAGCTTCAATTCTTGTGTTGGGACCTTTGTTGGCGCGTTTCGGTAAAGCTGACGTTTCTCTTCCTGGTGGCTGTGCTATAGGTTCCCGCCCAGTCAACTTGCATATTCAAGGTTTGGAAGCGATGGGGGCGAAGATTGAAGTAGAAGGTGGTTATATTCGTGCAACAGCGGATCGTTTACAGGGCGCGACTCTTGTTCTTGATGTTGTTACCGTAACCGGAACGGAAAACTTAATGATGGCGGCAACGCTGGCTGAGGGCGTCACTCTTATTGAAAATGCAGCGCGCGAACCCGAAGTGGTTGATCTGGCGAACTGTCTTATCCAGATGGGTGCAAAAATAACGGGGGCAGGGACGTCCGTTATTAAAATAGAAGGTGTAGAACGGTTAACCGGCACGACGTATACTATTTTGCCTGATCGTATTGAAACAGGAACCTTCCTGGTTGGTGCTGCTATTACGGGTGGAAAAATAAAATTAAAAAAAACCAGACCCGATCTACTGGATGCAGTATTAGAAAAGTTGCGCGAAGCAGGTGCAAAAATCACAACAGGTGGTGATTGGATAGAGTTAGATATGGAAGGACGACGTTTGCGTGCCGTTGATATCGTTACGGCTCCCTATCCGGCTTTCCCCACCGATATGCAAGCTCAATTTTCCACCCTCAATGCCGTGGCCGAAGGAATAGGCGTTATAACCGAATCTGTGTTCGAGAATCGTTTTATGCATATCCAGGAGCTACAGCGAATGGGTGCTGATATTCGAGTGCAGGGAAATACGGCGATCAGCCATGGAGTGAAACAACTTCAAGCGGCACCCGTGATGGCAACGGATCTGCGTGCTTCAGCCAGTCTCGTATTAGCAGGATTAGTTGCCACAGGCGATACGGTGGTCGACCGAATTTATCATATTGACCGTGGATATGAGCGTATCGAGGAAAAGTTAGGGCAGCTTGGCGCCCATATTCGTCGCGTCCCCAATTAATGAAAGTTTGATCGTAATTATGAATGATTCTCTTACTATTGCAGTTTCAAAAGGTCGTATTTATAAAGATACGCTACCGCTGTTGGCCCAAGCAGGCATAGAACCTTTGGATAAAGATCCGGTGACGAGTCGTAAGCTGATCCTGGAAACCAACGTTCCTGATATTAAGTTGGTTATTATCCGCACCTCTGATGTGCCAACATTTGTAGAGTATGGTGCTGCTGATATTGGTATCGCGGGCAAAGACGTGTTGATGGAGTACGACGGAGATGGCTTGTACGAGCCTTTGGATTTAAAAATCGCTTGTTGTAAATTAATGGTTGCTGGTTTTCCCGATGCTGTAACGCGAGAGCAAACAGGACGCTTGCGCGTTGCGACCAAGTATGTGGCCGCAACGAAACGTTATTACGCGAGTTTGGGTAAGCAAGTGGAAATCATCAAACTATACGGATCAATGGAGTTGGCACCGATTGTGGGTTTGGCGGATGTGATCGTTGATTTGGTTGACACCGGAAATACACTCAAAGCCAATGGCTTGGTACCAATGGAAACAATTGCTGCTATTAGTTCTAGACTCATCGTTAATAAAGCCTCAATGAAAACGAAACACCAGCGTGTTCAGGCTTTGATTGATCGTTTAACGGCAGCGGTTGGATAAGAGCGATGGCTCAAATAAAACGCCTTGCAGCAACCGATGCTACTTTTTGGCAGGAGCTTGATCAGTTATTGCAATGGGGATCCGTTTCTGATGACGCTGTGGCTGAGACAGTTAAAAATATTCTTCATGCTGTACGTTCACGTGGCGATGAGGCGGTTATAGAATTCACTAATCGCTTTGATCGCTTGTCTGTGGCACAATTTTCGGACTTGGAAATTGATTCGGCACGCTTGGCACAAGCGGCAGCGTCCGTTCCTCGTGAAGAATTTGCAGCGTTGGAATACTCAGCAGAACGTCTGCGACTCTATCATGAACGGCAACGTAGCGAGAGTTGGTCCTATACAGAAGCCGACGGTACTTTGTTAGGGCAAAAAATCACAGCCCTGGACAGAGTAGGCTTATATGTTCCTGGAGGTAAAGCGGCTTATCCGTCCTCGGTGTTGATGAACGCAATTCCTGCTCGTGTTGCGGGTGTCAGTGAACTTATTATGGTTGTGCCTACGCCTGATGGTGTGGTGAATGATCTGGTTTTAGCGGCAGCGCATATTGCTCAAGTGGATAAAGTATTCGCCATTGGTGGCGCGCAGGCTATTGCCGCCTTGGCTTATGGTACAGAATCGGTACCTCAAGTCGATAAAATTGTTGGCCCGGGGAACATTTATGTCGCCACCGCCAAAAGGATGGTTTTCGGCACAGTCGGGATTGATATGATTGCGGGGCCATCAGAAATTCTGGTTGTCTGTGATGGGAAAACAGATCCGGACTGGATTGCGATGGATTTGTTTTCTCAGGCGGAACACGATGAAGATGCACAGGCTATTTTAATTGCAACGGAGAGTGACTTTCTCGATCGAGTGCAAGAGAGTATCACCAGACTGTTGCCCACGATGGAACGCAAAGAAATTATTGAAGCTTCGCTCTCTTCGCGCGCGGCCTTGATTGAGGCGCCTAATCTGGATGTGGCTGCAGACATTGTTAATACCATTGCACCCGAACATTTGGAACTATCAGTGGATGATCCGCTGGCATTGGCGGAAAAAATACGCCATGCGGGAGCCATTTTTATGGGTCGCTATACTGCGGAAGCCATCGGGGATTATGTGGCGGGACCGAACCATGTCCTTCCTACATCGCGAACCGCACGATTTTCATCGCCATTAGGGGTGTATGATTTTCAAAAACGTTCCAGTCTTATCATGTGTTCGCCTGATGGCGCACAAAAATTAGGTCGATATGCTGCCGTTCTGGCTCGTGGTGAAGGTTTGACCGCGCATGCAAAATCGGCTGAATACAGGTTAAAGAAATGAAAAAAAGGCAGGCTACCGTATCGAGAGATACGTTGGAAACACAAATCGAAATCACTATCGATCTGGATGGCACAGGTGCAACGCACTTTGATACCGGTGTACCCTTTCTTGACCATATGTTAGATCAAATTGCCCGTCACGGTGTATTTGATTTATCTGTGAAAGCGAAAGGGGACTTGCAAATAGATGCACATCATACCGTTGAAGATATAGGTATTACCTTAGGTCAGGCTTTTACAAAAGCATTAGGCAGTAAAGCCGGATTATTTCGGTATGGTCATGCCTACGTACCCCTGGATGAAGCGATGTCACGAGTGGTTCTGGACTTGTCAGGTCGCCCGGGTATTCAATACCATGTTGACTATAAGCGTACTAATATAGGAAACTTTGAAACGGATTTGTTGCGTGAGTTTTTCAACGGTTTTGTTAATCATGCTGCAGTGACATTGCATATAGATAATATTCGAGGAGACAACGCCCACCACATTGCTGAAACCATATTTAAAGCGTTTGGTCGAGCATTACGCCAGGCTGTAACGATTGATGAACGACAGCAAGGTGCACTACCTTCTACTAAAGGACAACTCTAAAGAGTTTATTACTTGATAGTTTGATATGAAAAAAATTGCAGTTATTGATTATGGCATGGGAAATTTGCATTCGGTAGAGAAGGCCTTACAGGTTGCCGTGCAAGCTGGCGATGGAAATTATAAAATATGTGTGACGTCAGATCCGCAAAAGTTAATGACGGCTGATCGCATCGTATTTCCTGGTGTCGGTGCTTTGGGTTATTGTATTCAAGGTTTACAACAACGAGGTTTGGATGAGGTGCTTCGGCTTTGTATTAAGCAAAAGCCGGTACTAGGTATTTGTGTGGGTATGCAAGCCTTGTTTGATTCCAGTGAAGAAAATGGCGGAACGCCTGGTTTAGGTATTATTGAAGGTGAGGTGGTGCGTTTTGTTCAGCCGCAAACAGTGTCGATTAAAATACCGCATATGGGTTGGAATGAAGTACGTCAAACAATGAACCACCCCATGTGGCAGGGTATAGACGATATGAGTCGCTTTTATTTTGTGCACAGTTATTATGTAAGGCCTGTGGATAAAAAAATTGTTGTTGGTGATGTGAATTATGGTCAGCCTATTGCGGCAGTTGTTGCACAAGATAATATTTTTGCGGTACAGTTTCATCCTGAGAAAAGCCAACAATGTGGCCTGAAATTATTGACAAACTTTTTAAATTGGAAAATCTAGAGGTTGAGCCATGTTGTTAATTCCTGCAATAGATCTTAAAGATGGTAAGTGCGTACGTTTGCGGCAAGGTCGAATGGATGATGAAACCATTTTTTCTGAAGATCCGGTGACGGTTGCTCGTCGCTGGGTTGACGCAGGAGCAAAAAGGCTGCATTTGGTCGATTTAAACGGTGCTTTTGCAGGGCGGCCTGTGAACGGTGCTGTGATCCGCGAAATTGTAGAAGCTTGCCCGAATGTTCCGATTCAAGTGGGGGGTGGCATTCGTGATGATGACACCATACAAGCTTACCTTGAGTTTGGTGTGCAGTACGTCATATTGGGTACCAAAGCGGTGAGTGCGCCTCATTTTGTTGCTGATGTTTGCACTGAATTTCCAGGGCACATTATAATTGGCCTGGATGCAAAAGATGGCAAAGTTGCCATTGATGGTTGGTCCAAGTTATCCCATCATGACGTCATGGATATGGCAAAACATTTTGAAGACGATGGTGTTGAGGCCATTATCTATACGGATATTTCCAGAGACGGAATGATGTCTGGCGTCAATATTGAAACCACAAAGACGCTGGCTCAAGGGCTGACCATCCCTGTTATTGCTTCGGGTGGTATTACTAACCTTGATGATATTGTGGCGCTGTGTGAAATTGAGTCGGAAGGTGTGATGGGTGCCGTCATGGGGCGAGCGCTTTATGAAGGCGCGATTGATCTGGCTGAAGCTCAAAAACTAGCAGACAACAAGGGATAAAACAGTGGGTTTAGCCAAGCGTGTTATTCCTTGTCTCGATGTAGATAAGGGACGAGTCGTAAAAGGCGTTAATTTTGTGGGTATCCGCGATGCCGGTGATCCTGTCGAAGTTGCTCGACGATATGACGAACAAGGCGCAGATGAGCTGGTTTTCCTTGATATTACAGCGAGCCATGAAGACAGGGATACCCTCTGTCATGTTGTTGAAGCGGTAGCGGGTCAAGTTTTTATTCCTCTGACTGTAGGTGGCGGAATACGTAAGCTGGATGACGTACGTAGAATGTTGACGGCAGGTGCCGATAAAGTTGGTATTAATTCAGCTGCTGTGGCAAATCCCGAATTTGTACGTGAAGCGGCACAACGTTTTGGTTCGCAGTGCATTGTGGTCGCCATTGATGCTAAACAAATAGCCGACGATCGTTGGGAGATCTTTACTCACGGTGGCCGCAAAGCTACGGGCTTAGATGTGGTGGATTGGGCAAAAAAAATGGCTGAATATGGTGCGGGTGAGATTTTGTTAACCAGTATGGATCGCGATGGAACGCGAGATGGTTTTGACCTTGCCTTGACGCGAGCCGTCTCTGAGTCAGTTGAGATTCCCGTTATCGCATCTGGCGGTGTTGGCAATCTTGACCACTTGGTTGAGGGAATTGTTGTAGGCCAGGCCGATGCGGTTTTGGCGGCCAGTATATTTCATTTTGGTGATGCCACAGTCGCTGAAGCAAAACAAAGGATGCGGCAATCCGGTATTGAGGTACGTTTGTGATTGAAGAGTCTGATACAGACTGGTTGGATACCGTAAAGTGGAATGATGATGGTTTAGCGCCGGTGATCACCCAGGAGATTAGTACCGGTAAGGTGCTCACCTTGGCTTGGATGAATCGTGAGTCATTGAGAAAGACGCGAGAACTTGGACAAGCTGTTTATTGGTCTCGATCAAGGCAAAAGCTGTGGCAAAAAGGGGAACAATCCGGTCATGTTCAGCGAATAAAGGAAATTCGTCTTGATTGTGATTGTGATGCCTTGTTGCTGAGCGTTGAGCAAGTGGGTGGAATCGCTTGTCATACGGGTCGGCACGCTTGTTTTTTTTATGGCTTGAAGCAAGAAGGTTGGGTGGCACAAGAACCTGTGTTGAAATCACCAGAAGAAATCTATAAAAGCTGATGCAAGATGTTCGTTTTTATTCCGAATTTTTGTAGTCGAGGATTAACTAAAAACATGAGTGGCATTTTAGAATGTTTAGCCGATGAGCTGGAGCAGCGCAAAGGAGCCTCACCTGATGAGTCCTATGTCGCCAGTCTTTATGATGCGGGACTTGATAAAATCCTAAAGAAAGTCGGTGAAGAAGCAACAGAAACCGTTATTGCGGGCAAAGGCGGTAGTGATGATGAGTTGATTTCTGAAATGGCCGATCTGTGGTTCCATAGTTTGGTGTTGTTGGCTCATCGAGATTTACGGCCAGAAAAGGTCTTAATCGAGCTTGATCGCCGTTTTGGTGTTTCAGGCCATGCTGAGAAAGCGTCTCGAAAATAAAATGTAATTATCCAGCCTGGCTTTTTCGGTGGCAAGTTGATTAAAGTGAGCCATGATATACTCGAAGAAAGTAGAGATATTGATATTTAACGTAGCTTAAAAGGTCAAGTTTGCAACTCAACATGTTTATTGTGAATTTGCTGCAGTTTATAAGTTTCGTTTAGGAGAAAGATGATGGGTGGAATAAGTATTTGGCAGCTGTTGATTATCTTGGTAATTGTGCTGTTGTTGTTTGGAACCAAGAAACTGCGCAGTATAGGAACTGATTTAGGCGGTGCTGTGAAAGGCTTCCGTGAGTCGATAAGCAAGAGAGACGATGCTGTTGCTGAGAAGCCGGAAGAAGCAAAAACCATTAATGATGAACAAGATCGTGTAATTGATGGCGAAGTATCTAAAAAGGAAAAAGACACGATGTCGCGCTAGTTGTTTTAGTAAGCCTAGCGTGATTTTTAGTGTGATTTTTTATGTTTGATATCGGGTTTTGGGAAATAGCGGTGATCGGCGTGGTGGCGCTCATTGTGGTTGGGCCTGAAGAATTTCCCGCGATGGTGCGCAATGCCACTCGTGGCATTGCGAAATTACGAAATATGATAGGTGATGTAAAGTCAGATTTGTCTCATGAAATTGACAAAGTAGAAGAATTAAAACGGTTAATAGAAGAAGAGACAAAAATTTCTGAAATGCAGGACGTTATGAATGATATTAACGGCACTTCCGTTTCCGTACCCAGCCAATCGTCGACCCAGGCAGTAGCGACTAAAGTAAATGAAAAAACCTCATCCTCAGGCTCCCCTGAAACAACGACGAAGTAATGTTTGGTTAAATAGACTGCTGGGTAAGGATAAGCGTCCTCCAGATCCCAGGCAACAAGCATTCGTTACCCATTTAATTGAATTACGTGATCGTTTGCTACGTATATTAATCGCTGTGTTAGTCGTATTTTTATGCTTGATGCCTTTTGCTAACGACTTGTATCTGATGTTGTCAGAGCCGTTGATGTCGGCTCTGCCCGCGGGTACAACCATGATAGCGACGGAGGTTGCCGCACCTTTTCTTATCCCTTTCAAGTTTGCATTGGTATTTGCCCTGTTTTTGACGGTTCCCATTTTTCTTCATCAAATGTGGGGTTTTATTGCGCCCGGTTTGTATAAAAAAGAACGAAAATTAGTTTTGCCGCTGTTGCTGGTGAGTACGATACTCTTTTATTTGGGCGTGTTGTTCGCGTATAGCGTCGTTTTCCCTTTGGTTTTTAATTTTTTAACTAATGCAGCACCTGACGGTGTAACGGTAATGACAGATATTAGTCGTTATTTAGAATTTGTTATTAAAATGTTTTTTGCATTTGGCTTGGCGTTTGAAGTGCCTATTGTGACTTACGTTGTAATTTTAGCGGGTATTACGACAGCAGATGATCTCGCTAAAAAGCGTCCTTACGTCATTATAGGCGCTTTTATTCTAGGTATGTTTTTGACTCCGCCTGATGCGATATCGCAAACTTTGTTGGCTATTCCTATGTGGTTACTTTTTGAGCTTGGTCTGCTTGCAGCCCGTAAGTTTATACCGCCTAAAGAAGAAAACGAGGATGCGTCAGCGTAGGGGAAGTCTGGATGTAACTACTCAGCGTATTCATCCTTTTGCTTCCTATCTGAGTTATTTTTGTGCTCGATGTGGTTACATGTTTCTATATGCGTCAAGTGCGGCGACAAAGTTATCTACCTCTACCTCTACCTCTACCTTCTACCTTCTACCTTGGCTTGGGTCTTTCACCAACGACTGCTGTTGCGGTTGCTATTTCGCGAATAATAGTAAGCTGGATTTCTGTTTCCGGCGGAAAGTTAGTGATAACATTAATTAAGCTATTGGCCTTGTTGATTTCTTTATTATTTACATGAGTAATAATGTCACCGGGCAGCAATCCTGCAATATGCCCTGGGCCGTTTTGTAAAACACCTGCGACTAACACTCCGCTTTCACCTGGTACATTAAAAGAGTCAGCAAGTGCCTTTGTTATGTTTTGCACTTCTATTCCTAGCCAGCCACGTATAGCGTGACCGTGCTCGACAATTTGCTTCATTATGTTTTTTGCCAGGTGAATAGGGATCGCGAAGCCGATACCCTGGGATCCGCCAGAGCGTGAAAAGATGGCCGTATTGATGCCCACGAGTTCTCCGCGAGCATTGACTAGTGCGCCTCCTGAGTTTCCTGGGTTGATTGCAGCATCAGTTTGTATGAAATTTTCAAAGGTGCTGATACCCAGTTCGCTACGGCCAGTAGCGCTAACGATGCCCATGGTGACGGTTTGGCCTACTCCGAAAGGATTGCCAATGGCAAGAACAACGTCACCGATGAGTAATTCATCTGAATGGCCTATGGTGATGGCGGGTAAATTTTCTGCAGGAACGCGGAGGACGGCGAAGTCTGTATCGGGGTCGCTGGCTTCAACGAGTGCTTTGGTACAGCTGCCGTTACGAAAGGCAACCAGTATTTCATCTGCTTCGGAGATGACATGATAATTAGTGAGAATGTAACCATTTTTGCTAATTACCACTCCTGATCCCAGGCTGTTTTTAGTTTTTTTCTTTGGTTTAGGTCTGTCCCCAAAAAAGCGGCGAAAATCCGGGTTGTCAAAAAGAGGATGCGCGCGGGGTGTCGTCGCTTTTGATGTGAAGATATTAACCACGGCTGGTGCCGCATTTTCAACTGCTGTACTATAAGACGCAGGCGAGTGAGAGGCTGTTCTGTTTTGTGGTGCCGCTTCTTTAATCTCTACAGAAGGACGCAGATTGACTTGGCTTGGGCGAAATATAACTACTAAAAGAAAGCCTGCCAATATACCAACGGCCAAGCCTTGAACAAGGTAGGGAGCTATTTTACGTAAATCCATTTCTCAGCGTCTTAAATTCTATCGTTTAAAGGTATTCGAGAGTTGTCGAGTCCTCGTTCCTGATAGTAAATCTATATTTTATTTTGCACTCTAACATAGTTTTCATCTTCGTTTTCATCTTGATTGAAATCGCTGAATAAAGCTTAATACAGGTAAGGGGGGAGAGAGCATGGTTGCATTGATTGATTTGGTTCGGTATAGCAACGCAGTGCTTGGCGTTGACGAGTTTCGTGACTACACGCCAAATGGTCTTCAGGTTGAAGGTGCTAAAGATATCGAACTGCTTGTTACTGGAGTAACGGCAAATTTAGCCTTGCTGGAAGTGGCGGTAGAGATGGGTGCTCAGGCTGTGATGGTGCATCATGGTTATTTTTGGAAATCGGAGGCCGCGTCTGTTGTCGGGATGAAGCGGCGCAGATTAAAAACACTTCTGGAAAATGATATTTCACTGCTGGCTTATCACCTTCCTCTGGATGCCCATGAGATATGGGGGAATAATGCCCAATTAGCAAAGCGTAATGGTTGGGTCGTGCATGGACGATTTGGCACGGGAAAAACACCATTGGGGTTTTATGGTGAATTACCTCGAAGGATTGAGTTGCAACAGTTTTGTCAGGATGTTGGGCGAAAGTTGGGGCGAGCTGTTCAGTTGATAGACGGTGGCGTGTCTTCTGAAGTGAAGCGGTTAGCTTGGTGTAGTGGTGCTGCGCAATCTTATATTGAAGAAGCTGCAAATTTAGGTGTGGATCTTTTTTTGAGCGGTGAAATTTCAGAGCAGACGGTGCATGTTGCCAGAGAAATGGGCATTCATTATGTGGCTGCGGGTCATCATGCAACCGAAAAGTATGGGGTATCCTGCTTTGGTGCGCATTTGGCCGAGAAGTTTGAGCTTCGGCATCAGTTTATAGATATTGACTGTCCAGTGTGATTTTTTAATTTGTTATCTATCAACGATTAACTTTGTTTGTTTCGATGATTCTCTAAGTGCTTTACTCTGGATTCCTTGTAAAAGCATTGACAGCAGGATTGTGTTTGGTCTAGGATTCACTTCTCTGTCGCTGAATGATAATAAAAAAGCATTTTGAATAAATGCGGGATCAAGTTTTTTAGTGATTCAACAGAGATTTTAAAAGGTAAGCATCATCAAGTCGGGTATACATACTCGCTGCCTGTTTAGAGATTGGGGGTCTAGACAGTAAGTATATTTAGTTTTACGAAGATAGATTAATGTTCGAACGTTGCAGCAATGTGATGTTTCGTCGTTTATTTGTCCGCGTGTTGCTATTATCTCCTGTTGAACAAACCATTATGATTTTAGGGTGAAGGCCAATTTGTATTTTGGATGAAAGTTGGAAGGACGTTTTTACAAATGAATAAAAATTCTTATTGTTTGTACTCTGGCGTGAGGCGGGTATCTTGGGTCTCTGCCATATTCTTGGTTCTGGCGCTGATTTTTTCAGGGGTAGGGGTAGCGGATGTACCTAACGCAGTACCGCCAGAAGGTGATCACAAAGGTGAGCATGTTCCGCAGCCTATACATTTCCCTCATGACACACATACAAAGATTAATGAGATCAATTGTATGTATTGTCATACCTATGCACGGAAAAGCAAAGTTGCGGGTATTCCTCCAACGAGTAAGTGTATGGGGTGTCATACGGTAATTGCGACGGATAAGGATCGTATTAAGAAGCTTACCGAGTATTGGGAGAATAACGAGGTACCACCATGGAAAAAAGTTCATGATGTACCGGATTATGTTCACTTTACTCATGAAAAACATTTGAAGCGCTTCTTGTTTGATAACGAAGGCATGGAGGTTGAGCGCGTATCAGAAGTTTGTGCTTTTTGTCACGGTGAGGTTAAAGACATGGAAGTGGCGCATAAGGTTAAACCACTGACTATGGGCTTTTGTCAACGTTGCCATGAGGCGAATGATGGTCCTGCAGACTGCTGGGCTTGTCATAAGTAAGTGCGGCTAGTGCGGCTCCAGGCTGCGCTAGTAAATGAAAACTAATTAGCTAACAGGTGATTTGTTATGAGTGGTAACGATATCAACCGCAGAAACTTTTTAAAGGTTATGGGTTGGGGTGGTGCTGGAGCAGCACTGGCTGGCTGTGATATGCCAACAACAGTAACTCTGGAAGAAGGCAAAGAAACCGTTGTTTCTTATCTGATGCCTGAAGAATATGTAATTCCGGGGCGGGGTGTTTATTTTGCGTCCACCTGCCTACAGTGTCCTTCGGGGTGTGGTGTACAAGGTCGAGTGCGAGAAGGTCGCGTACTTACCGTTGCAGGAAATCCGGCTTCACCTCTTAATGAGGGTGGTCTTTGCGTAATGGGTGTAGCCAGTGTGCAAACACATTACAATCCTGATCGTTTAACCAAACCATTATTACGCAAGGGTGGTTCATTAAGTGAAGTAACTTGGGAAGAAGCTTTAGCTGCAATAGAAGAAAAAGTTGGCGCAGATTCCAGCATAGATGGTAACAAGGTCGCTTGGTTGACCGGTACCGTGAGCGGTCATCAGTCAGTTTTATTGCAGAGTTTGTTAGATTCTTTTGGCGGTGCAAAGCATTACGTCTATGACTTGATCAATAGCAATGTTTCTGAACAAGTTAATAAGGCGGTGTATGGTATATCGCGACCAACCTATCATCTGACAAAGGCTAAAGCGGTGCTTTCGTTTGGTGCGGACTTCCTTGGTGCCTCTCAGTCGCCCGTGCATTTTGCCTCTGAATATGCAAAATTTCGAGAAGCACCGCGTGGAGTATTGATACAGGTTGAGCCTAATATGTCTCTGACTGGTAGTAATGCTGATTTATGGGTGCCTGCGAAACCAGGTACTGAAGGTGCATTAGCCATGGGTATTGCTCATGAACTAATTAATAGCCATGGTAAAAGTGACAGCGTATTGCCAAGTGGTCTGAGCGGTAAAATAAAAGCTTATGATCTCGCCAAGGTTGAGACGCTCACAGGTGTTCCTGCGGAAAAGGTTAAAAAGATTGCCAAAACTCTCGCAGAGAAATCACCTAGCCTCGTATTAACCGGAGCTTCAATTGAAGCCACTGAAAATGGTTATGCTGCAACTGCGGCAGCGAACATGCTAAATGTTTTATTAGGTAATGTTGGTGAAACAATCACCTCTTCGGGCGGCTTCCCATTTCCGCAGTTGGACGCTAAGACAGGTTCAGGTGCCGATTTGTTACAATTTCTTGATGCGGCTGGTAAAGGTGATATTGATGTTGCATTTTTCTATGGTGCGAATCCAGTTTTCACCGCTCCAAGTTATGTAAACGCGGAATCTACATTAGATAAAATTCCTTTTAAAGTTTCGTTGTCCCAGTTTGCGGATGAAACAACAAATAAAGCAGACCTGGTATTACCTTTGGCTTCCGCTATAGAAGACTGGGGTACGCATGTTCCTGCTTATCAACCTGAACAAGCTGTGATTTCTGTACAACAGCCGTTAATGGAAAAACTGTATCCTGCGACTAAAGGTTTTGGTGACGTTCTGCTTGATGTCTTGAAATTACGTAAAGTCGAAAGTTATGCTGATTTTGCTGATTATTATGCCTTTTTGCAAGACGCGTTCGTTGCATTACCTGCAGAGTTTAAAAATGGTGTTGATGATGCGTCCTTCTGGAATCAAACATTAGCCGCTGGTTTTATTGCTGTTCCAAAACAAAATGCCCCAATTACGGCAAATGCCTTGGATGTTGCAGTTACAGTACCTACAGAGAATATAAATTATAACTTGAATATGCTCCCAGCAATACGTTTAGGTATGTGGGATGGGCGAAATGCGAACATACCTTGGTTACAAGAATCGCCAGATCCGATTACTCAAACTGTTTGGGGTTCTTGGGCTGAAATGCATCCAAAAACTGCATCCCGCTTAGGTTTGGTTACTGGAGATTTTATTAAGGTTGAATCTGTAAAAGGTGATGTGGAAGTGCCGGTTTATATTCATCGTGGTGTATTTCCTGGCTCGGTTGCCGTCTCCGTGGGCCAAGGGCACCAAGCTTATGGTCGTTATGCGGAAGGTCGTGGTATCAATCCTTTGAGTATATTGGATAGCATTACGGATACAAAAACGGGTGAACTTGCTCTTTACGGTACCCGAGTTAAGGTCTCTCCGGCGGAATCTAGTAAAAAAGAAAAATTAATTCGATTTGGAGGTAGCGAGTCACAGGTGGGACGTAAACTTGTGGCTACAATCACCGCAGAAGTGTTTAACCGCACTGAGGGAGCATAAAGATGTCATTGCAAAATGTTCTGACTAACTGGTCTCAATATCGCAAGACTCATGAAGATGGTGGATTTCATGACTATGAGCATATGTGGGGAATGGCTATAGATCTGAATAAGTGTTCGGGTTGTAACGCTTGTTCAGTAGCGTGTTACGCAGAAAACAATTTACCCGTCGTAGGTAAAGACCGCTTTGAAAAAGGTCAAGCTATGCACTGGCTACGTATCGAACGCTATTGGGATGAACCCGATTTGGCAGACGGCGTGAGTACAGAGTTTCCTGAGCACGGTGCCAGTTTTTTACCTATGATGTGTCAACAATGTAACGCGGCGACATGTGAGCCGGTTTGCCCAGTTGCCGCAACATACCATACACCGGATGGTTTAAATGCCCAGGTATACAACCGATGTATTGGTTCGCGATATTGCTCAAATAACTGTCCTTATCGCCTCCGGTTTTTTAACTTCTTTTCTTACTATGAGTCTTCATGGCCTGAGCCACTCAATATGCAGCTGAACCCTGACTTATCTGTTCGTGATAAAGGTGTTATGGAGAAATGTACTTTTTGTATTCAGCGGATACGTGTAGCGAAGGATGCAGCGAATCGAGAAAATCGTGAAGTTGCAGATGGAGAAGTGAAGCCCGCATGTGTTCAGATTTGTCCAACTCAGGCCATGGTTTTTGGTGACATGCTGAAGCCTGAAAGCAAAATTTCGAAGCTTTGGGCATCTCACGAAGTTGAGTTAGGCAAAACAGAGCAACATAAGAAAAATAAAGAAAAGCGGGGTTACCGTGTTTTTGAAGCGCTCAATACCGATCCCTGTGTCATGTTCTTGGAAAGAGTGAGAGAAGTATAAGCGCTTTGCACAACGAAAAAGGTATTAATTAGTTGGTGTAAATGGAAGAAAAAGCTTAACGTTTCGAGGGGCAGTATGAAAGACATTAACGAAGATATAAAGTGGGCACAGATTAATAAAGATGTGCTTCGGAGTATGGAAAACCCCAGAATGGGGTATTGGATTGCGCTCATTGCGTGTATAGCAATGATTGCATGTGCTGTTGCGGCTGAGGTTTATCAGTATCAACACGGTTTGGGTTCTGCGAACTTGAACTGGCCGCATATGTGGGATTTGTATATTGCGACCTTCATTTTCTGGATTGGTATGAGTCATTCCGGGACTTTATTGTCAGCAATTTTGCATATTATTCATGCGGATTGGCGTAAGCCGATTTATCGTTTTGCTGAAGCAATGACAACTTTTTCATTGATGACAGCGGGGTTATTCCCCATGATCCACTTGGGACGCATCTGGAATTTATATTGGGTACTTCCTTATGTTACTGATCGTGGAATATGGCCAAACTTCCGTTCTCCATTGGTTTGGGATGCTTTTGCAATTTCTACCTATTTGACTTCATCAGCAATCTTCCTATTTATTGGTATGATTCCTGATTTGGCAATTTGTCGTGATAATGCACGTGGCTGGCGTAAGAAGTTGTATACCGCTCTGTCTTTAGGTTGGAGAGGTGATGATCGACAGTGGCGTAACTTTCGACGTACTTATTTGGTAATGGCGTGTTTCTTGATTCCTCTTGCGGTATCTGTTCACTCAATCGTATCTTCTGACTTTGCAATGTCTATCATGCCAGGTTGGCATATAACCACCTTCCCACCTTATTTCGTGGCAGGTGCTTTGTACTCAGGCTGTGCGGCAATTATCACTTTGTTTGTTCTATTGCGTTATTTCTTCCGCTTTGAAGAATACATGACGATTTCGGTTCTTGAGAAAACTTGTAAGTTGACTTTTGCTATCGCAATGGTATGGACTTACTTGAACTTGATTGAGTTTGCTTCAGTTTGGTACGGTCATGATATCCCTAGCAAAGAAGTTTTAATCGCTAAGTTTTCAGGTCCTTATGCACCCTACTTTTGGGTAATGATCTTCTGTGGTTCGGTTATGCCATTTGCATTTGCTTTCCGTAAATTGCGTCGTCATATACCTAGTATGTTTGTTTTATCCATAATTCTTAACTTAGGTATGTGGCTGGAACGTTGGATGATTGTTACACCTACGTTGAGTGGTGGGTATCATCCTATAGCGTTCGATACGATGTGGCCAAGTATGATTCAATGGGCCATTGTATTTGGTAGCTTTGGATGGTTTGGAATGTTGTTCCTGATTTTTGTAAAAGTATTTCCATGTGTCTCAATGTATGAAGTAAAAGAAATGGTTTATCACCGTCGTGGGTTGGCAGGTAAAAATCCTGATGATGTTCTTTATACACGTACGAGTGGCGAAGATAAGAAATCTTCTTCCTCGGGAGGAAGTGGATCTTCGGGTGGTGGGTCTTCAGGTGGTAGTTCGCCAGGTTTAGAAGGAGCTTAATAATGAAGAAATATAAAATCATGGGCTTGTTTGCCAACTTTGGTGAAGCTTTTAATGTGATTAAAGATGTGGGCGAAGGGAAGCTTCAGGGAGCTAGTGTTGATGATATCACTACCAAGTCTCCTATTGAGCATCCCGATATAGACGAGGTTCTTGGGCCTCGTAAGTCTCATGTACCTAAGTTCACTCTCTGTGGTGCGGTATTTGGTATTACATTTGGCTTTTTGTTCCTTGCTGCTGCACAGGCAAACTTTCTTGTGCAACCTCAAGGTGGAAAAGCAATTATTCCCATTCCGTCAAATATTGTATTGACCTATGAAATGATGATTCTTTTTGCAGTGCTTTCCACGGTTGCAGGATTTTTGATCACGGCAAGAATGTTTACTAAGCGTAGTCCAATATATAGTGAAAAAGTTGGAGTCGATCAAATAGGGATTATTATTGATGTTGATGACTCCAACCTGGATGCTGCTAAAGCGTTGTTGAAATCTCATCAAGTGCTTGAAATACGTGAAGAGGTATTGAAATGAGACGAATTGGTTTAGTTGCTGCAGCATGTTTGTTGCCATCCATTGCATTTGCATGGCCATGGTCGACAGATATGATGAATCAGCCCAGTATAAAGCCGCAAGAACTGGCGAACGGTATGACGCAGATGGCTGCATTTCCTGTTCGTTCAGTGCCTGTCCAAGGGTTTGCTACCAAAGTAAAAAATCGCGAGGAAGCAAAAACATTAACGAACCCGATTCCGGTTACAGCAGAATCATTAAAGACAGGTCGTACCTTGTTTCGCATTTATTGTGCAGCTTGTCATGGTTTGACTGGAAAAGGGGACGCGCCGATAACCAGTAAGATAGGTGCGATTCCCTTAGATGATGACTATGTCCAAAAAACTCTGACCGAAGGTTGGATTTATGGAACCATTACTTTTGGTAGCTTCGTGATGCCGGCATATGGAGTGCCTGGTGGGAATGCTGAAAGAAGAGGTTCCAATGATCTGGATGTAGAAGAGCGATGGCATGTTGTAAATTATGTGCGCAATGGTTTAGTTAATGAGCCAGCCGTGAAAACGGCCTCTAAATAACTAATTATTTAAACTACTTAATATTATGAGGCCAGAGGCTTAGCTATGGAAAACTTTGGTAGTTGGTCGATACTTACGACTAATTTTTTGATTGTGCTGTATCTTGCGCTTAACGGCGTAACGCTTGCGGCGGTTTTGCATCTTGTTAATGGGAAGTGGCGTTTTAAGATCCGCCATATTGCAGTCTCAATGTCGGCATTGTTTCCTTTAGCATTTGTGTTATTGATTTTGGTTCTGGCAAATGGTGAACATACGTTTACATGGGTGGCTGCGGCTGCTCATGGTGGGCATGGGGACGCAGAGCATCATTTGTCTGGATGGTTGAATTATGACTTTTTGGTTGCCAGGCAAGTAATAGGCTTCTTTATTATTGCAGGTATATATACGCTATTTATCAAGTGGCAGCATGAAAGTGATATTGATAGCTCTTATGCAGCACAAAGGCGTTTTCGTAATATTGCCTTGCTGATTCCATTCTTCTACTTTGTCTATGGAACAATGGTTGCGTGGGATTTTGAGATGACACAAGATCCTTTATGGCATAGTGCGAGTTATGGTGTTTACCATTTTCAAAGTAATTTCCACATGTTTTTGGCTTTCTTTACCATCCTGCTTTTCTTCTTGAATCGCGCAGGGTGTTTGGAGAAAGAAATTGAACCGAAAATATTCAATTACATGGCGCAGTTTATGCTCGCAATGACCATATTGTGGACATACTTCTATTTCACTCAGTACTTGATTATGTGGTATGCACGCTTACCTATGGAAATGGCCCGTTTCGACGCAATGATGTATAACGGTTTTGCACCATTGTGGTGGACTTTCTTGACGCTGAAGTTTGTTATTCCATTGACGGTTTTGGTAATCAACCCGAATCGACATAATCCTCCAGTGATTATGGCGGTGGCATGTTGTATTCTCTTAGGCAGCTGGATTGAGCGTTATACGTGGATTGCAGGATCTGTTGACCCTGCTGACTATCATATGCCGATGAGTTCATTTGTTGATATTGCATTAACAGCTTTGATTATAGGTGCAGGTTATTGCTTAGTAAGATTTGCAATGCTTCGTTATGGCGTTATCAAACGGAAAACAGAAGTAGAAGTAAAAGTAGAATAACTTATAACTTTAGAGTTGTTACTACAGAGAAAAGGCGTGTTTTTACACGCCTTTTTTTATGCCTGCCAATTAACTTAAAAAAATTAGTTGGGATTAGAGTGTTTTCAAAAAACCTTAGCTTCATCCATAGGAGAAGTGGGTACTTTATGGTTTAACTGATTTTTTTTTAGATTAAAGCGTAGGGTGAAACCGTTAAATAACCGCAGGCATCACGATCCAGTCTTGCTTTAATGCCGTAGACTGATGCCAACCGGTCTTTCGTAATTACTTCATCAGGCTGCCCTCTGGTAACGAGTTTGCCATTTTTCAGTAAGGCTAATTGGTCGCAATAACGAGCAGCCATGCTGAGATCATGCAGAGCAATAATGGCGGCACCGCCTGCATCCACAAACTGTCGAAAGCTATTCATCACCATGAGTTGATGGGCAGGATCAAGCGCGGCTATAGGTTCATCAGCAAGCACGATTTCAGGCTCGCCCGCCAGCACTCTCGCTAACAATACACGACACTTTTCACCCCCCGACAAGCTCGTTGCAATGCGGTCTTTTAGATGCCAGGTATCGGTTTTTTTCAGCGCAACCTCAATCCGATGTTGGTCTTGTTCGCTGACACTGGCCCAACCCGGCAGGTGAGGGATACGACCCAGCTCAACGAGACGTTTGACTTGAAGTGGCCAGTGAATATCACCATTTTGTTCGAGATAACCGAGGGCTTTTCCTCGTTCTTGACGCTCATAGACGGAAAGGTTTTGGCTTTTTAATAAAACGCTACCGTGAGTCGTTTTTTGCAAACCCACCATTACTTTAAGCAGACTTGATTTACCCGCACCATTAGGGCCGATAAGACCGATTAACTCGCCCGCCCGCAATGTTAAATCAACGTGGTGCAGGCATTGAATACTCCCTATACTTACGGAAACAGAGCGAGCTTCAAGCATTATCATGGTAATACCTTGCGCGATTTAACAATAAGATAAAGGAAAAACGGGGCGCCAACAAGTGCCGTTAATACGCCCACTTGTAAAGGATTTTGTGTCGGCAGCAGACGTACGGCTATATCAGCCAACAGCAGCATCACAGCCCCTCCCAAGGCGCTGGCGAATAACAAACGCCGAGGTTCGTAACCCACAAACGGGCGCAAAAGATGAGGAATGACCAAGCCAATAAAGCCAATGGCTCCGACCGTGGCCACTGCAGCACCCACTGCCAAGGCGGTGGCCAGAAAAATTCGCCAACGCAATCGCGATATATTAATTCCCATGGACGATGCGGTCTGTTCACCCAGAGAAAGAGCATTTAATGCTTGACCACAACCCGCTAACATCGCCCAACCTATTAAGGTTGTAGGCAACATTAACCATAAATTCGGCAAACTCACTTTGCTCAGATCTCCCAGTGTCCATAATGCGATTTCACGAACAGCGTAAGGACTGGGTGCCAGGTTGATCGCAAGTGAAATACAGGCCGCGGCAATAGCGTTAATGGCAACACCGGCGAGAATAATCGTCGTGATGGTACTGTCGTTACCGGTTATCGTGTAGACAAGAACGATGGCCAATAACGCACCGGCCATGCCGGCAAGAGGTAACAACCAGGGCGAGATACTGTGGAAACCGAAATAGAGCACAATCACGGCAAACAATGCCGCTCCACTGCTGCTGCCGAGAATTCCCGGGCTGGCCAGCGGATTGCGCAACAAACCTTGCATCGCGGCACCGCACAAACCCAGCGTTGCCCCGACGATAATGGCGATCAATGAACGCGGTAAACGCAACTCGATCAGAATCAAAGTGTAAATGCTTTGTTCGTTAGCCAACACCTCTTGAACCGTTTCCCAAAACGAAAAACTGTGGCGCCCAGTAGTGAGTGAAATGAAAAACAACACGACAATCAAACTGGCAAGCGTCCATAAAAGAGAAGTACGATAATTCTTCATAAGGTTTCGATTATTTTTCTTGCTTTGCGCAATTCAATTAAGGCATCAACAACCATCGGTCCACCGCAAATCCATAATTTTCGTTCGATGGTCACTGTAAATTTGGGTCGCGTGCTTTTTTTCAGCACAGGGTGTTTCAACATTTGTTCTGCAAATGAATAAGAATCCGGAGCCAACGGCGAATCAATTAATACCAATGGTGCAATGACCAACAAGGTTTCTAAATCAACAATGCCAAGGTGCGCCACACCAGCTTTAGTGGCTTGATTCCGCCAACCTGCTTGATAAATAATATCGCCGACCAGACTGTCTCTTCCCACGGTAAAACCACCCGGCGCATATTGCATAAGTGTTGGTGCATCGGCGGCGGGCTGCGTAGCGACACTTTTTAGTCGTTCATTCATCTCATTAATCACACGTTCGGCCTGTTCACGGCGACCGATCAAATCACCCATGCGACGTAGTTGCTCACGAACCTGTTGAATACTGCGTGGATGGTCAAACAATTCGACACGGTAGCCTAAGCGCTGTAACAATTGTGTGGTTGTGCGTGCACTGTAAAAACCTGCTAGCACCAAGTCCGGCGCGTGAGCAACAATTTCTTCTGCTTCACCATGGTTGACGGGGATAGCCAAGGCACGTTCATAATAATACGAACTTTTTTGTTGCTGTGACAGGAATGATACTGTCGCAATGGTATCCGGAACAGCCAATAATAATAGATATTGATCGGTACACAGATTAACTGAGGCAATACGTTTCGGCGCAGCATCGATCAACGGACTGAATAGAAAAATGATGATAAACAGAAACTTCATTGCGCGGGAAATCATTTTTTGAACAGGCTACAGATGTGGGTCGCTGTCAATATCTGCGCTAAATATCGATACGCAATCCCGCATAGTACGCCCGTTCCGAAGTGCCATAACCAATAATTTCTTGATAGGTTTCATCAAATAAATTTTCGACTCGGCCTGTTAGTGCCACGTTAGTGTTCATTTGATAGCTGACCGCCCAGTTAACAACAGTATAAGCATCAACTTTAACGGGGAAACGATTAAATGAAGCATCGAAATAATAATCCGTCTGACTGCCGTTGTAGTTAACACTCAGAGTATTTCTTAATTTTGAGGAAAAGCTGTTGTGGGTTACGCTGGCACTGGCAATCTTCTCTGCGCGACGCACAAGATCGTTACCATCGGCATCTTCACCCTTTTGCAACGTTAAGTTGGTCATTAATGACCAATGGTCACCAAAATCACCCTGATAAGTTAGCTCTAAACCGGTCGTTTTTGTCTTGCCGTCAATATTAATAGAGGTATTGCCTGAACCAATAATTTGATCTTCAATACGTAGCTCAAATACAGTGGCATCAAGTGTTTGCATATTGCTTATCTGCCACTGAATACCGGCATCTACACTATTACTTTTTTCTGATTGCAGTTCGCTGTTGCCTGGATAGTCAACACGACTACCAAACAACTGGCGTAGTGTCGGGTTTTTTATGCCGGTACCGATGCTGCTGTGAAAACGTAACGCTGGATTAATTTTATAGGAAAGACTGGCATGACCCACATTGGTGTTTTGGAAAATTTTATTTTTATCATGCCGATAGGCAACCGCCGCATGCAAGCGGTCATCGAAGTCAAACCGATATTCGACAATACCGCTGGCAGAACGATTTTCATTAAAGCTGGAGAAAGATGAGTCATTCGAGTTCTCTTCGTATTCAACGCCAATGGTAACGCTATGACTGCTGGTGCTTTCACTTACTTGAGGAAAAGAATAATCGAGTTGATAAGCGTATTGGCGTTTTTTTGCACGCGCTGTCGAGGTACCAAAAGTACTGGTAGAAAGGTTATCCAGGTTGGTATCGACTATTTTCAAGCGATGTTGCAGTCGACCATCAAGCTGTAAATAATTCAGTGTAGATTGAGCATATAAACCTTCACTGGACGTACCCGAAACTGTATTATCGACCACCCCATCACCACCGGAAAAGCCATCAAAACTCACGTCATAATTGATTTGACGAAGCGCAACATCAATGGAAAATTTTTCACTGAATTTATGCCGTAGTGTGCCGCCAATCGTTCGATTATTATAAGCATCATCTTCAACGCCTGAACCGCCTTGTGTTACTTCCGTACCATCCGGTAACGTGTAAGTAAAAGCGTCGTCATCGGCAGAAGAAAAGCCATCTGTCGTTACGCGACTGACATTTAACGCATAAGTCGTTGTGCGATTACCGCCACTAACCGTTGCCGAATACTGCGACGAATTAAACGACCCCTCTTGCATTGTTACGCTGGCACGGCTCTCACCGCTCCTGCCACGACGAGTAGTAATTGCAATGACGCCACCAATCGCATCCGACCCCCATAGCGCACTTTGTGCACCACGTAAAATCTCAACACGCTCAACATCCGCTGTAAGAAAATGTGCAAAATTGACACTGCTGCCACTGCCCGGGTTGATCTCTATACCATCAACAATGAGTAAAACGTGATCCGCCTCACTGCCTCGCATTCTCACTTGAGTAAATTTGCCAGCTCCACCGTTTTGACTTACGGCAACACTTGGCACCGTTCGCAACACATCCGCAATGTACACTTGCTGGCTGTCACGTAAATTTTGCTCAGTGATTACGGTAATAGCACTACCGGTAGCGTTGAGCGAAACAGGAGTGCGACTGGCTATGATTGAGACGGGTTCCAGTTCCACGGCATCGGCAGCGTAGAGTGATAGCGGTAGTGTTAAAGGCAAACAAGCTGCCAATAAAATAGATTGTTGTTTCATTTTTGTAACGTCCCTTTGCTCTTTTAGCCTAGAAAAATAAAATTAAGCCTCCACGCGGAAGACTCTATTATTAGGATGTTGTGGCAGAGCAATAGGAACCATTGAATCTGGGTCTTATCTGTCAAGCTTTGAGAGCGTATAAAACAGGGGATTCAATCGCTTCCGCCAAGCAACACATAAATACCTGGCACGACAAGCAATTTAATTGAACGCGAGCACAGGCAAGCGAAGCTGACGGAATAAGATTTCCGCTTCACCAGCACACCCCGACTGACGAATAGCGACGCTCGACACAGCAGGTTTCCTGGCTCATGGCTTTAACGGATAAGGCATTATTAAAATACCAATATTTCCTCATCCCTAACGTTCGCTTCGTCTTCCCAGCGTGATTTACGCCAGTGACATGGTGAAACGGAACTTGCCACTTACAGTTGCGGGGACAGCTCAGGCCTTGTGTAAAAACGTACCTGATTCCCATTAGGTGGTGACACCACCCAGCCCGTGAAGGGCACTGATCGATGCGGAGGAATCTAACACTAAAAAATCGGCAATGCAAATGCAGCGATGAGATTAATCGCTATGGAATGAGTACGTAATAACTTCCCGTTTTGGCTCTCAGGTTTAGTTTGTATTTGTTCGTTCTGATTGAGCAAAAGCGTAGGAATAGTCGCTCTTATTTCAAGGTTTTGAGATTGAAGAACGGGCAAAGACGAATTGAAGATGAGATACCAAAACGGGAAGTTATTACGTGCCCGTTCCCTATGGGTTCACTC